>WNFX01000795.1_pt1 | contig 54744 bp, 64 predicted proteins | sample 5400111 | NCBI WGS metagenome assembly WNFX01 (sample SAMN13153363, study PRJNA577476) | soil metagenome | isolation source: 40 cm soil or saprolite under grassland replicate 1 | place: USA:California | collected 2016-06-15
CACCATCCCACAACCCGCCATAGCTCTTTAGCACCTGAGAAGGAATCGAATACCTCTCAAACCCGTCAAAGAGTATAACTTGCGGATCATTTTGTATCCCTACATCATTTGGATAGCGCGAAGCTATCCCGTCCGCAAAGAGAGCAGGAACCGAAAATAATAAAACAAGTCCTGCCAGGACAAATCGCAGAATTGTGATTTTTCTGAAGTAAGTCGGGTGATTCATGGTTGTTTCTCCTAATCCCCGCTCAGATTAAGTTTTCGGATTGCGGATCTGGACGAGACGAAAAACCGAGCGAGGAGAGGAGTCCTTTGCCTTGTTCAGATCCGCTTAGTCGATGCCGAACTTTGAAAGACCCCGTCAGTGTGTCAAGGCAATTTTGCCGCAGGTGCGAATCGTCGCCTCAAGTTCGAGAAACGCCGTCAGCTTCCGCGCGCCCAACGAAACGCTTTCCGTCGTCGCGGTGTGCGTCTGCAATCCAGATCGTTCGCCCTTCGTGATCTATCGCCGCGATACAACCCCAACTCCATCCTGCCTTGCTGAGATTGTTTGCGATGATTTCCCAGTGCTTGATACCCCGTTTAGAGGAGATATCGACGTAATTTTTGCTTCAATCTCTGATACATTTCTTAATTCGCACTCCCACAGGATAATTACTTTCCACTTCATCGCTCGCAGCGCCGCGAGAGTTTTGCTATCGCGCTCTATGTTTCGGGCTATTTTTTGCTGCCGATACCCATGATGCGATTTGGGAACTTAATTTCCGATGCGCTGCCGTTGGGTCGGTTGTGGTATGGCGAGCCGAACGCGACCAGCAACGCAATCGACTGCGTGAAGTTCTATAGCCGATTCTCAAGAACACTGGCAGTTTACATAAACGCCGGCCGAGGTAAGTCACCGTGAATCTCGGCATCCGTCATCGCGACCTCATTCAGTGTATCGGATTCAAGACTTCCATCTTCGCTGCGGCTTGTGCGACGATCTTTTTCAAATATCGCAAAGAGTCCCTGTTTATAGAAACTCAACTTAAACCCGTAGGGGCAGCCCGCGCTGATCGAATTGCCGCCGGATTGCGGCGAGGCACTTCGAGAAGCCACGGCGCTGCGTCAGCTGCCGGTGGCGAATGTCGTGCAGATGGCGCACAGTGACGCATGAAACGACCACGCAAACCATGACCGACGACGAGCGACTGCAGAAACTGAAAGACGACTACCGCGACGCGCCAATCGCGCAGATCGAGTACGAGCTGGGGCGACGGCTGCGGGGCAGCGACGAGTACGAGGTTCTGCACAGCCTCTTGAACGAAGCACGCGCAGCTGCAGACGCGCCGGAGCAGCAACGCCATCGAGAGTTTAAGCGTGTGCATTGGATTGGTGCGGCCATTGCGCTCGCTGGCGTGGTGGCGCTGTGGATTCAGGCGTGCCGTCCCTCGCAACCATCCGCTGCGCCTGCAAATCCGCCAGCAGCCATCTCGCCAGTGCCAACACCACCAGAGTCGCCAGCAGTCACCTCCCCAGCGCCAACACCAGAAGAGTCAGCGCCACCACCAGAAGAGTTAGTGCCAGCACCAGAAGAGTCAGCGCCAGCACCAGAAGAGTCAGTGCCAACACCGGTGCCAACACCATAAGAGCCGTGATCGGGCTGCTGCAGCGGTTGCGCACACTGCAGCGTCGGGAGCGTAGAGCGCCCGCTGGTTGCTGCGGTGTTGCCACTCGCGAAATTCCGTAAGAGCGCTCGATGACCAATGGCGACGTTCTCGCTGCCGGTGCCCGGCCCGAAGCTTATTCCGAGCGCATAATGTTTCTTCCTCTCCTCTCCAGATTGCGGGCAAAAAGTTTCAGAAAAAATTTTGCATTCTGTCCGCACAATGGATCAAAGCGGCGCGATTTTGCTTACGGAAAACGATTGGCAACCGGCGCGGTTGCCATACAACGTATGATCGTGAAAAAAGCGTATGCTTGCTCTTGACTTAGGAACACCGACTGAACACCCGGCGCCTCGTACACCTCCCAGCCGTTCCTGAATGGTCTGATTTCGATGATCGTCACGACAAGAATTGCATTTTGCTCCAATCGACCGTATCTGTTCGCTTGAACATGGTCGAGACGAATAACGGCCTGACGCAGGATAAGCGGCTCATCCCTCAAGGCTCTCAAGCTCGCTACACCGGCGAACTCCTTCTCAGGACGCGCCCCAAAACTTACCGCGCGATCGCGGCAGAACTCGCCGAGCCAAACGCCAGTGTCAATGGCATCGCGAGACGCTACCGTGTGAGCAACCACACCGTCATGGGCATCAGAGAACGCGAGGCAAAAAGCATAGCAGAACGAAAAAAGACTCTCGCTGTTATGCTGGCTAACGTTGCTGAACTCGGAGCGGAGCGCGTGGAGGAAACGATTGGCACGGCCAGCTTGCGTGATGCAGCGATCGGAACCGGGGTTGCGGTGGACAAGATGCTTGCGCTGACGGGTCAAACGCCAACGGTGCAGATAGCGAACATTGTGATGCCGACCGAAGCCGAACGTGAGGAGCGTCGGGCGATGCACGATAAACTGGACGCGATCGCGCGCCGGCTCGCGGACGCACAGACCTCGGCCGAATAATCTCCGCGCCGAGCGCCATCGCGAAGGGCGGACCACGCCGATACGCCACGCGCAGGGTAGAAACTGCGTCAAATGACGCAGTTTTGGCGCAACCATTCTTTCACGGTCGTTTTCTACGGCCTGAAAATTCTTTGCCGCAAAGCGGTGCAATTCTGCGTAACACGGCGCGAATGTTGAATCGCTGGAATACCTAGCGTCCGCGACGATGCGCAAGCCGGTGAAAACATGCGCAAAAACTCTCTCTTGAATTACGAAACCGCTGCTCTACCAGCTGAGCTATGTCGGCAACACATTGAAGCTATTGGATTTATAATCGAAACTGCCTTAGCTACAAACTCGTTGTTGACATGTAGTTGTCGGCATGAAAAAGGCAACAATCGCAGTCCGACCATATCGGCATTCAAAAAGGCATAAGTTTATCGTCGATCTTCGCGCATTCGGCAAGCGGCGAATGTTTTTCAAGACGCGAGCGGAAGCCGACGCGGAGGCTATGCGCCAGAAAACGCTTCTCGAACGCCACAGCCGGGAAGCCGTCGGCTTATCGCAGCGGGAGATGTCCGACTTCATCAGCGCAAAGAAGAAGCCCGGCGAATATGGCGAGACGATCAACGATGCTGTGAAGCATCGAGTCGATTACTTAGAGCGCGTGCGCCGACACGGAATAACCGTTGCGCAACTCGCCGACGAAGTAGTCGAAGCGAAGCGCAAGGACGGGCGCTCTGAGGTTTATCTGCGCGATTTACGCTACCGGCTGAGCAAATTTGTCCAAGACTTTGAGCATCGGCCAATAGCAGGAATCACTGTTGATGAACTCGACAACTGGCTACGCGGCCGCTGTTAAGGCTACTGTGAAGCGCGCGAGAATCCCGCAGCCACACAAAGATTTAAACGACTGGACGCGCGCGGGCGCAATCACTGATGACTTGGTTAATGCGCTTGCAAAGGGGGAAACGCTCTGCGCGCCTGTCCAGCCAAGATCGTTAGGGAAACTCTTGGATGCGATCTGCGAGTTTGTCCGGCGGCTTTTTCATCTGTTTTTTCTTGGTTGTTGTTTGCGAGGGAGGTCAAACCTCAAAGCCGAGGATTTCCTCGATGCTCAGAGAGTTCATGCCTCGCTCGAATAAAACGGTTGCGGACGGTCTGGCGGTTGCCCTTGTTCTTACTTTAGAACTCGAAACTCGCCCGCGTGCTCGTACGTCGCAATCAAGCTGCCCGCCGCATCAAAACCCCGGATCACAGCAGCATGTGAGCAGGAAAAAAACACGAGCCCCGAAGCAAACGTCAGGCGGGGAGTGACTTCCCCAGCCCGACCTTAGCGCTGCCACAAAATGTCGCATTCTCCTCAACCATCAGCCGGGGCGCTTCGATGTCACCACGAAGCGTGCAACCCGCCTGGAGCTCGCAGCGTTCAGTCACGAACATATTGCCCTCCACCGTCCCTCGCACGTTCACCGATTTGGCCCTTATCTCACCGCGTATGCGCGCGTGCTCCCCGATCGTGAGCGTTCCGGTGGAATCGATTGTGCCCTCCACCTCGCCGTCGATGAGCAGCGAGTTCATTAATTTGACCGAGCCTTTGATCGAAACTCCTCGGGAGAGAAGAGCGCCGGATTGCGTTGGCATGAACGTGGGGTTGGATGGCCCTGGGACGACAGGTGGCTCTGGCCGATTTGTTTGCGGGGGCTCAGTGCTCCTGCGAGGAGAAAAGCGGGTAAAAGTGTGCATGGCGAGAATTGTGCCCAATTACTCGGCATTTAGGAAGCGGAATCGAACGCTCGTGGCGCAAAATTTCGCTCGCTGCGCCATGGCGGTGCCACGTCGCAAATCGGCTCATCAATGGTTGTCATTGTGCCGGTGGCGTCGCTTCCTCTTCGCAATTCCAAACACGCAACCCTTCCGCCTTCGCTGCCGATGCGAAAGCACGGTCAGCTGTGATGAGGACGGTTTTGAACCCCGGAACACAGATAGCACGTCGCAAGATACTGCTTCTCCGAAAGCTCGTCGCCAAGCCTTTTGTGTTTAAACACGCCGAGTGCCTCTGCGAGACAGACGCTCGTGATGTAAAAGCTAGCCCGATTTGCCAAATAGCTCCTGAGCTCTTCGGAACCGCGCTCCTGCAAGACGAGCTTTACAGCGGCGGACGCGTCCAAGTGACTCGCTTTGATGTAACGGAAGCTCACTATTGTTGAGATTTAAAGAGAACAAAATCATCTATGGAAAAATCTGCAATTAAAGGCAGATAAAATCTGTATAATTCGTTTGCCTCCGGGGTCGATGGCGGCTGAAAGCCATTGCATGTCGAGGCGAGTTGTCGCGCCAGCCGTTTCGCGGGGCAAGTCGAAATAGTGAACTCACCACTCTTTGAAAGCTTGCCTGAATATTCCGCCTCGGGTGACGGATGTCGGCGAGGGTGGGTATGCGTTGGAAGCGGGGGCCGGGAGAAACATTGACGTCACGCAGTTTTTACACGTTCTCAACCTGTTCGCCACAATTTTGGGCTGTAGCTGTTTGGAGCGTGCTGTGGCGGGAAGCGGAAAGTCGCGATGAATTGTTTGTCTCCACGCGGTGGACGATGGTCCTCAAAGCGGGCGATTCGGCGGCGACTTCCGTTCAGGCACTCAGTGCGCTATCGGAACTGTGCCAGATTTATTGGCGCAATCCTTTTTTCATGCCACGCGCGCGTGTAGAGTTTCGAGAAAGTCCCCGGTGGCGCGCCTGTTTCTCCTTCGCGCGCGCGCGTAAGGTTATTCGGAAAGCACCCTCTGGTTTGACCGGTGTTCTCCCTTGGTAATTACTGAAGGCGCGGCGCTTTGCACAGCCGCCGCAGGTTGTCGTCGCTTTGATTTGATTCTCAACTCACGGAGTTTTGGCGCTGCTCTTGGTACCCGAAGCGATTTCCTAAGTTCTTGCATGTCCCGCCCTATCTTGCCAAGGGCTGCTTCCAGTCTGTTCATCTGATCACGCAGCACGCTTAACTCGTCAGACTTTTCAGACAGTTTGTTCATCTGATCATGCAGCACGCTTAACTCGTCAGACTTTTCAGACAGTTTATTCATCTGATCATGCAGCACGCTTAACTCGTCAGACTTTTCAGACAGTTTATTCATCTGATCACGCAGCACGCTTAACTCGTCAGACATTTCAGACAGGCCGCCGTATAGGTTGTATTTTTCAGGATCGGAGAGCCCAAGAATGTTCTGCTCGAAGAATTTGCTCGCGTCCCCCATAGAATGTCACAACTCTTTCCTCTCCAGGATCCTGATTCATTTGAAGCAGTTTCGCAAGTAAATTAGCTGACCAAGTTTCACTGGTAGAAACGCTTAACGCAAAAAACGCCACGATACGAGCAGCGGGAGTTGTGCTAGGTAGTGGACTTCCTTTTTGGAACAGCAAAAGCAAATCGAAGCTCTCAATGCGGGTCTCCAAAAAGTGAGCGACCGGGTTGAAGTAAGCAAAACTGTGCCGCAAGTGGTCAATAGCAGCCGTGGAAGATTATTGCGTAGTGGATGGCTCACCATCACGAACAAACGATTGGTGTTCGTCGGCGGTAGCGAAGATCGAACGATTCCACTGAATAAAGTGGTTTTCGTTTATTCCAACATTACTGGAATTGTGCTCTCCGTTGAACGTCGCCAAAAGGCGATCGCTTTGGAAGCAGCCAACTCCCTGATTGCATCGCTTATTATTCGGCTTTGTTGTCAGGTGAGTGACCCTTTGAATCTTTCAGGTGATAACATCAACATCGATTTCAAAGAATGGATCGAGGGCGTTGGCGAAATTCAAGACCTTGTAGAATCGCAGATCGCCGATTCTAGCTCCCAAAACGCAGTCAACTGTTCATCGGCGCGCACACCGAAACGTTTTTCGGTGGCCGCGATGCGCGTCAGCAATCCAGATTGTTCGTCCCTCGAAATCCACAGTTACGACACAACCCCAACTCCATCCGGCTTTGCTCAGTTTTTCAGCGATGATTTCCCAGTATCGTTTCACGCAACCGGGATTCTGGCTCTTTTACTCTCCAAACGGCATAAAGAACCAAACGGCGACTGAGTTCCGAAGTTTATATAGAGGCGATTGCCCGCATTTTTCCTAATCCACTTGCTCCCGGATTTACAGCGCGGGTGACAATTGGAGAAGGGCATGAAGTGGTTAATTACAGCAGTCGGGTTCGTGTTGCTTTTGGTGTCGCCAATGTTCGCTGGCGAGCATTCAGCTCTCGCTCGCGTGACGGTTTACTGGCATGGCGAAGGTTCAGGCGCGAATGCGGCTTGGAACGGCGCACGGCTGCGCGATGGGCACTGCGCAGTTGATCCAAAGAAAATTCCCTATGGTAGCAAAGTTGTCTTTCATGATGCGGAGTGTGTGGCGGTAGACAGTGGACCGAACGTAGTGAATCGCAAAGCTGCGCGGTCGTCCGGGCGAAGTGCGGCTGAGCGCAACGCCATCGTCATTGATCGTTTTTTCGATACGAGACAAAAGGCGCTTGCTTGGGCAAAAGTGAATCCACATTTTATGGTAGTGCAAGTTCGCACACCTGACACCGAGGCTGCGTACTAAAGCTCGTGCGATTGACCGTTTCGAGACCCGCTCATGTTCGCGTGAATATTTAGGCTTATTTTTTTCTGGAAGAAAACGCAAAGGCTTTGACATGACTATCATCAAAATCAGACCGCACCGGTACAAAGCAGCAGTGGTGTACGTCCCGGAAAAGAGATGTCCGACGTGCGTACTCGGGAGAGACACGCGGCGTTTATTCGTTATCGAGAACTTCCCTCCATCGTTACCGTAGAACCCGATGAACAGTAGTGTGTAAAAACGGTTCCTCCAATCCAGCTGAAAAATTGCCTTCAGTCGATATTGTCCGCCGCTGAGGTAAGATGGCTCGCTTGATTCTGAATCGCGACGGAGTTGATCTCGTAACGCATGAGTTGGTTCGCGACATTGTCATGATTGGCCGTGCTCCATTGAACCACATAGTCATTGATCATCCGACGGTATCAGCGCAGCACGTCTTACTTCTGAGAGTCGGCGACTCCTATTGCCTGAAGGATTTGAACTCAACGAACGGGACACGGATCAATGGTGTCCTTGTCACTGACGCTGAGCTGAAGGATGGCGACAAAATCCGATTTGGTTCCGTCGTAGCCGTTTTTACAGGAAGTTGCCGCAAACGGTGGGCAAACTGCGGGCTTAGAAAATTCTGGACGAGTATTTCGGTCTAACCCCAGATGCGAACCCTCGCCTGTGGGTGCCCATAATTCATTATGGCTTTTAACATCGGGCTTGCGCGCTGGCCGCGCTCCGACGACTAGCTCACAACACGTTTACGAAATCCGCCGCGTAAAGATCATCGCGGCGTCAATCTGATTTCCGCCCTGCCGTTCGGTCGCCTGTGGTATGGCGGGCCCAACGCAGGCACTAATGCAATGAACTACGCCAAGTTTTCAGACGTTTCCATGATGCAGTGATTTAGAACCCGGCAAGCGGTCTCATTTTGCTGTAGCGGCGCCGCTATAAGCGCCGGATCTTTGCAAATGCCTTCAGGGCGCGAAGCTGCGATAACACGAAGTGTCATCGACGTGTCTCATTGGGAATACCCGATCGATTTCAATAAAGTGGCCGCTGACCGCATTGTTGCAGTAATCGCCAAAGCGACACAAGGCGCACGCGGCATAGATGCGACTTACGCGAGCTATAAGGAAGCCGCCGCACCATACAAACTTCTTTGGGGTTCGTATCACTTCGGTACCGGCAGCGAGGTGGACGTGCAGGTCGAGCACTACCTGAGCACTACCAAGCCTAACGATTTCGAACTGGTCTGCCTGGATTTCCAGCCAAATCCAAACGGCCCGACCATGACGCTCGATCAAGCGCGCGACTTTGTTGTGTTGTTGCAGGATCGAACCGGCCGATATCCGGTGTTGTATGGAGGCTACTGGCTGAAAGAAAGTCTCGACGGCCGAGTCGACGATCTCCTTACCAAATGTCCGCTTTGGCTTGCGCAATACGGACCAAAACCCGTTCTGCCAGTCGGCTGGAAGAAATACACCCTCTGGCAATACACCGACGGCCACGAAGGTTCCCCGCCCCACACCGTTTCCGGTATCGGCCCCTGCGATCGAAGCCAATTCCGCGGCACCATCGCTCAACTGCGCAAGCAGTGGCCGTTTACTTAATTAGTTACTTGTGTGGATTGTTTGGCTGAATCCCTCTTCATCGCAGCATGAAGACCTTCGTAATCTCTCCATTTTGGCTCGCCATAGAGTTGCACTCGAGCAGTTAATCTCGGCATTTAGATTTACCTCCTCTCAGTAATCTTTAAACGCCGCCGGTTATGGCTGGCTAGGGGAACAGTTGACAAATAGTTTCCGATCATGTTTGGGATTTCGAGCAAGGCAAAAGCCGCCACGCCGCTGAGGCATGACGGCTCATTGCGAGAATAGGGCTGCTGTTTATGCTCGGCAGTTTTTACTGATTGTTCAGGACGGTTCGCGGTGCGGGTTTGATCATTTCAAGCTGCGCTCTGACTTTCTGGATTTGCGACACCTGCTCTTCGTTCTCGTGGAATCATTGCGTTACGTGTAGTCCGTCGCCGATCATCCCGTTGACGAGGTCCGCGAGGTAGTGGTGTTCGACGACCAGCGCAGGACCAAAACCACTGAGAATCATTCTTGGACGTGTTGGCTAATCCATCACTCGCCCTCTGGGTGAGCGGTCTAACCAGGGTAAGCGTTCCCTGTGGCAGAATCCAGATGTCGGTTTTGCAGGCGGGGCGGTTCATCCGTTTCGATAACGGGAAACTCCGGCTTTCCTTGGCTTTTTCTTTGCGGAAATTGGCGTCCTGTTGAATCGACGCCCATGGCCCACTGGCCGTTTTTCGGAACATGTTCAGGAACTTTGTGCTGCGATCTCCGGAGAAGAATGATGAAAGCAACCGCGGTGAAGTCTGTAACAGTGTTTCTGGTCGTTTCTTTTGCGTGCTTATCGCACACATTCGCGGTTTTACGACCGCTTTTTCCGATCAAGCCAGAGCCGCCATTGCAAGAACGAAAGCTAAGCATCTCTTTTTAAACACATGCGATATGCATTAAGCGCGTTATAGTAACAGCGCGCGGAATTGCCACTGCGGACCTGATGAAACCTCTAACGTCCACTTCCTCAGTTCTCTTTGCTGGTTTGTGGGGTGCGGTTCTTCCAATAACCGCGCAGGTTAACGTTACACAGGAACACAACCATCTATCACGCGATGGCCTTTACATTGATTCGAGGTTCACGCGATCTGCCGCTGCTAACGTGAGGCGGGACTTGAACTTCAATGGAACTATTTCGGGGAACGTTTACGCGCAGCCGCTTTACATCGAAGGCGGTCCAAGCGGTAGGGCGAGGGTTATCGTGGTGACCGAATCAAATAACGTCTATGCCCTCGACGCTGTCACTGGCACGGTGATTTGGCAGCGGCACGTCGGCGCACCGGTCACTTCAGGTCTCCCCTGCGGCAACATTACTCCGCTAGGCATCACTGGTACGCCTGTTGTCCATCTTGCCTCTCGATCACTATTCTTCGATGCAATGATCAATGGCCCGACGACCAAGAGGCATTTCATCTATTCATTGAACGTCGACACTGGCGCAATCAATCCCGGCTGGCCAGTGAACGTAAATGCCACGGCAAGGTACAACGGCATGACCTTTACTTCATTAATCCAGAACCAACGCGCTGCATTCGGACTGGTCAATGGCGTGGTTTACGTGCCGTATTCCAGCCACCGCGGCGATTGCGGCACATTTCACGGCTGGGTAGTCGGTGTGCCAGTCAATAATCCAGCCAGTGTGAGAGCCTGGGCGACCACAGCTATCGGTGGGGGAATTTGGGGCCACGGCGGCGTTGCAAGTGATGGCACAAACATGTTCGTGATCACCGGGAACACGTTCAACACTGGAGGAAACTGGGGCGGTGGCGAAGCAATTATTCGTTTGCGAACCGGGCCGATCTTTAGCGGCAACCCTACAGACTACTGGGCACCCACTAACTGGCTCTCGCTCGATAATGGCGACACCGATCTCGGCGGTTGCGGCGCGGTGCTCATCAATGTCCCTGGCGCCACGCCTTCGCAGTTGGTCCTTGCCTTGGGAAAAGACGGCAAGGCTTATTTGCTTAACCGCAACAATCTCGGCGGTATCACCGCGCCGGTGGCGTTCGCAAACGTTGCCAATTCTGTGAGAGGTCAATCGGCAGCCACTTACCGGACAAGCCAGGGTACATATTTTGTTTTTCGTAACGGTAGCAGCGCTGTTTCGGCTTATAGAATTACTGCCACAACTCCGCCCAGGATCATTCCTGCTTGGACCAAGAGCCAGAACGGTCAGGGCTCGCCGTGGGTTACAACTACTGATGGGACAAATAATGCGATTGTGTGGGTGGTCGGCGCCGAGGGCGACCAGCGTTTGCACGGCTACAATGGCGACACTGGCGCAGTCGTTTACGCAGGCGGTGGCCCGAATGAGCTAATGACCAACACGCGCAGATGGAACACTGGCATTGTCGCTCGCGGCCGGATCTACTTCGCCGCTAGCAACAAAGTCTATGCTTTTGCCGTGCCGTGAGGGATTCCTACGCCCAAACGCAACGGCAAGACGACGAACGCCAGAATCGAGGCTGCGGATGCGATCTGAGAAGACTGAAACGGCGCGAGCGGTCTGGACTTTGGTTGCGCAGGTGAAATAGTGCGGTTGATGGCAGCGATGGACGAGCAGAGCGACAGAGAAATCGCTGGTAAGAAGCAGCGCGATCAAATGCTGAAAATAGTCGCGAAAGGCTTTTACAACGAACTCACAAACTACGGCGTGCGCAAGCACGAGATCATCCAGGTGGCTTCGCACCTGCTTGACAATCTCTTGGCCAAAGGAAACAAACCCGCCCAAGGGGTGGAATATTACAATGGAATCTTTACGCTACGTTCTGTGCAAGATGAATGGGCGACCCGGAGACAACTTGCGGTCGATCACGTGACGCTTCGTCCGTTACAAGTGCCAGACGTTAACAAGGTCATTGTGTGGCTAAAGGTCCCGGCGGTCCGCGAAAGCTTCGTGCCGCGGTTTCCGGAAAACGAAGGCGAGCTGCGGAAGTATTTCACGCATCCGAGACGTGAATACTTTGGCATCTACTACAATGAGCAGCTGGTAGGAATCGTCGGCGGTGAGAACATCGACGAGGCGGCAGGCAAACTCGAGATGAAAAAGCTGGTGGGGGAGTCCGGGTTGCAAGGCAAAGGTATCGGGAAACGCGCGACGTTCGGCTTCCTTTATTATGCTTTCATCATCCGGAACTTAAACAAAGTTTACATCCACTCGCGCGACATCAACATGCGCAATATCAATCTCAACAGTCGGTTTGGATTCGAGCTCGAAGGAGTTTTTCTTGACGACATCACTGTCGGTGACAAACACCAGGATGTCGTGCGCATGGCTTTGTTCAAGTCGCTCTGGCTGCAAATCTTTTCCCGCGTCGTCAACATTCAGCCTTCGGACTCGATCTGTGAAAGCACTGAAGCTTAGTAAAGCTCCTATCATCATTTTCCGGGCACAGCCCTTTTCGACATCACGCACGCTCCCAAAACTCAATCGAACCGCAGAAAGAATCTTCCCGATTACGCTGCATGGGAAATTCACCCGGCGATGAAGCTAGAGTTAAGTGCGTAAGCGCGAACCAGCATCTGGCCCCAGATCATCAAACTCGTCGTCAGACAACTCGCCTTCTGGTTCGGGAGCGAGAGACGATTTCGCGTAAAGTTTCGCAAGTTGTCGATTTCTTCTTCACAGTAGCGCTGGCGCGGCACCGCATTTTTCCGAAAGAAATGCACAAAAGATTGACGTTCTCCGATCATTTCGCTCTGATTTGAGAACAGACACAAACTCCCTATGAAAATTCACTTTGTTTCGAGTAATCGTCGTTCTTCCATCACATTTCTCGCGGCTCTTGTTTTGCTTCCAGGATGCTTGCTTTTGGCACAAGCAACACCCCCTCTAGCACAACCGGGAAAGTACCGATTGAAAAGAAAAGCGTCATGGTTCTTTGAAATCACCCGCGTGCTCGTGCGTTTCGATCACGTTGCCGGCTGCCTGACGCAGTGAACAACCGGGATGCGCTTTTCGATACGCCTTCAACGCGCGCAGTTTCGGAGAATACGGCGTCGCTCGCACTCGTGTGGCACGACGTTGTCGCGGCTTGGCGTCGATTCGCCCTAGCTCGCGTGCGACCATCTCATCGCACACGGCCAATGCTGCGTTGATCCGGGCTTGTAATTCCGCGCTTCTCATTATTTAAAAGGAATGTCGTCATCCTTGATCACGCGATAAAAACGTTTTGGGCCTGATGGTGCGGCGCAAGTAAACCTTTCATCGCCTCGATTCGCTGACTTTCTCGCTTCTTCGGGAGTAGCGTATCCATCGGTGACGATTCGCGATCTCCCCACCTTCGTCGTGACCGCCCGATACGGTTTTTCGGGATTCTTGGAATCGTAATAGATTTGGACTTTCATTGTAACCGATCTTTCGTGAACGCCGTTCGCATCGACGAACGCAGCGAACGCAGAAAAATTACGCTGAGATACAGTGCGAGAACCAACGGCCAGAGAAACGGATTCCGATTCCAAGGCTCTCGATAATGGAACAGGTCATCGAACAGGTCACCGGGGTTCTTGTTCTTTCGTTTGCTCTTCATCGAGCGTCTCACAGAGACGCGGCTAAAGCGGCAGTACGAAAGTCTCGCCAATTTCGCGGAGCGCGATGCGTTCAGGAGTGTTCCTAAGGATGGCTTGGAAGCGTTCTATCGACTCGCGCAACGGCTCGAAACTCAGCCGAAACGTTTGGTGATGCACTGGCATGATAAATTGCGCGCCAGCAGCGGTTGCCATCCCCACTGCCTGCTCGGGCGTGCAGTGCGAATGAATCCAGGGATTGTACGCACCGATTGACATGATCGCGAGATCGATCTCTCCATGTTGTCGAAGCTTTGCGAAGCTGTCCGTTATGGCGGTGTCGCCCCCGAAAAGAATGCGCCGTCTCCCGCGACTGCGGGACTCGATTAAATAGCCATTGTAACCGCGATGGGTGTCGCGCTGCGTTCGCGCGCCCCAGTGTTTCACTTGAAAGGCGCTGATCGCGATGGTGCCTTTCGCTTGGCTGCCGATGTTGAGCACTTTCGTTTCACCCCAGCGAAGCTCTGTGATGTCTCGGAGACGTGTCCATCTTAGCAAGTCTGCCGTGTTCGAAGCAGTGATCACGCTGGTGTCTTCATTAAAGCGGTGCAGCGTTCGCAAATCGAAATGATCGAAGTGCGCGTGGGATAGAAGGATAAGGTCAATCCGAGGCAGTTCGTGGAATTGAAGCGCAGGCGCGATCAATCGCTTCGGACCGATGGTAAGTCCCGGCAGCCGAATCCCGATACGCGGAAAGAGCACAGGGTCGGTGAGAATCTTGATGCCGAAGAAATTGATGAGCACCGTGGCATGACCGATCCAGGCCGCCGTTACTTGGGCGTCGTTCCACTTCAAAGGCTCGGGTTTGGCGAAAGCGGAAGCGACCGGGCGCCAGCTTTCGATTGTCCATTCACGCCAAAGATGTCCAAACCAACGCCGCACTCGCCCGCTGCGCCGAGTTGGTTGTTCTGGCGTGTCCGTGCTCTGACTCATGCTCATGCTCTTGCTCCTTCTCTTCGGCGGAGAATCTCGAGCATGAGCAGGAGCATGAGTATGATTAAGAATACGAGAAGACAGCGAACACAAGGCGACGTTGTTTGGCCGTCCTTAGTGCACGCTAAATAGTCCTTTGATGGCGTTCCAGAGAGTTCTGGTTGCTTTTGGTTTGCCGGCGCGCGCCACGAGTACGGGGCAATTTGCGCGGTTTAAAATACTGCGGGTCAGATCGCCCATGATATAATGACCAAGCAGGCCGCGGGCCTGCGAGGTGCCGGTCACGATCAAATCGTAATCGCCGGCGCGTACTTCTTCGAAAACTTGGTCGATTACGATGCCGTGCCGAAGGCGCACTTCGACCGGGACAGCAAGGCGTTCGAGCTCTCTTTTTTCCCGGAGCAAATTTGTCCCGAGCTCCGATTTGGATTCCAGAAGCTGATCAACGTTCTCCTCTAACTGTACTAGATTGACGTAAATAGCAGGTGGCTCGGCCATTACATGCAGAAGCGTGACCGATGCACCTAGAGCAGCGGCAATCTCGCCGGTGAATCGCACCGCTTCTTCGATGAATTCTTTTCCGCCTGTGCAAAGGAGAAAACGTTTCAACTGTTTGCATTCGCCGATTGCTACCAGCACTGGCGGCTCAATCGCTTTGATCACCTCGTATGTTCTTTCCGACCGCCAGTAATGCCCGGTTGTTCCAGTCCATCGCGCGCCGACGAGAACCAGATCGTAGCTGGCGTTTGATGTTTGATCGAGAATCTGGCGTACCGGTTCACCTGCTCGCACAACGATATGCGGTTGCGCATTTTGTGTCCGGAGGGATTGCGCTTGTTTTTCAAGCGCTTCACGCAGTGGGCGTTCATCGCTCGACTTTTCAACAATGCCGAGGAGCGTGATTTCAGCTTTTAACGGGGCAGCTAATAATGCTGCCAGTTGAATTGCAGTTTCAGACGCCGGCATTCCATCGCTGCAAACCAAAATCTTCATTACAGTTACAATTTGTGGCCGCTGATCATAGTGTAGATGACAATGGCTGCGCCGATCAGCGGCAACGGAACGAAGGCAAGCCGAATTTTGGGCCCGGCAAAGTATTGGGTAGAGATGGCGCCGATCTGCGCGCCGATGGCGGCGCCAGTGTGCATAACCAGCGCGATCAAAATGTCCACGTTGCCTTTAACCGCGTGGCTGAATGTTCCGTAACTAGCCGAGATGATGATCTCGAAAAGATCAGTGCCCACTGCGAGATGAGTGGGAATTCCCAGCACATAGACCATGGACGGCATCCGAATGTAACCTGCGCCGCCGCCGAGAAAGCCGCTGAATAATCCCCCTACGAATGCCACCAAAAGAATCATCCAGAGCGAAATCGCTCGTATCCCCGACGCCGGCAGGGAAATCATCGGCCAAATTTTCAGGCGTTGAATCGTCCGCGTGACAGGACCGAACGCGGAATGGTCTTTTTTTGCCTTAGCTCCTTTTACGGCGCCCCGTCGCGAACGTCCTTTTGGCGACAACAATGTCTTTCGGCTTTCCCACATCATGAAAGTCGAAATGCTTAGATAGACGACGATCGAGACGATGCTTACAACAAGATTTACGTTGCCCGCGCGCTTCAACATTTGGATCGCCTGTGCGCCGACTTCCGCGCCGCCGATCGTTCCCACGGCCATGATCAATCCGAGACGAAGATCCACATTTCCCAACGCTCGGTGCCGTTTCACGGCCACCACCGACTTCCCGACAATGTGCGCCAGATCCGTGCCCACTGCGAAATTCCAGTCCAAACCGGCGAGGCGCAGGGCAGGACCCGCGATAAAGCTTCCGCCCACTCCGAAAAATCCCCCAAGAACACCGATGAGAAATCCAACCGTCGCTAGATAGATGGGACTGATGTGCGCCCCTGAGATTGGGAAAAACATGGCCTTACTCAGAGCGCCCTCGAATGAGGCGGATCAAAAAAGTGGTGAGACTTTCAAGGAGAACAGCTTGTCCAATGATCAGCAGAATCGCAAGCGCTGCATATGTATAGCGGCGATGAATTTCGAGCTCGTACAGCCATTGCCCGAGCAAATGCAGCACTAGAAAAAAATAAGCCACGACAAGAACCGCGTAGATCACCAGCTCAATTGCAAATGCGCGCAACGTCCTAGCGGTTTCTTTTTTCATAAGGCCAGATTGTTAGTGCGTCGTAGGGTTGCGTTGTCATGTTGCTAGATCAGTCGATCGTTGTTCAACGGTGATAGGTTTTCAGCTTCAACGCTTTAACGATTTAACGTGCCGTGAGCATCTGCCGGTTGCGTCCGATCGTGTTAAGACGCAAATTACTTTGCACAGGGAACGTTTCTTCCTAACGTTCCACTTCATCTTTAGGGAAAAAGTCATGGCTGACGTCGCGAACAAATACGCCGAAAACGTGCCGGGCAAATTCTATGTCGATGATCAATGTATCGATTGCGATTTGTGCCGCGAAACCGCCCCTGCGAATTTCAAACGGAACGATGACGGCGGCCATTCCTACGTCTATAAACAACCTGAGACGCCAGAAGAAGAAGGACTTTGCAAAGAAGCGATGGAAGGCTGTCCGGTCGAAGCGATAGGCAACGACGGAACGTAAATGGTAGGGCGCGAGGAGACCGGTCCGGCTCGGACCCGGGCGCGCCGCAAACGCGCCACTTCGAAGAAAAACATCCAGCGCCGGATCCAAACAGTTCCGGTTGCACTGAGCATCGCAGGTTCCGACAGCAGCGCGGGCGCCGGTATCCAGGCTGACCTCAAAACATTTTCCGCACTCGGTCTCTATGGATTGACCGCTGTCACCTGCATTGTCGCGGAGATTCCCAGAAAAGTTTCACGGATTGAGCCGGCCAGCGCGAGAATTGTTCGCGAGCAGATTAAAGTGCTCGCGAAGAATTTTCAGATTGCCGCAATCAAGACTGGCCTGCTTTGCTCGGCGGAAATCGTTTCCGCTGTCGCAAAGGCACTAAGACACATAGCGAGAACGGTTGCGGCACAGATTCCGCTCGTTATCGATCCGATCATCGTCGCTACGAGCGGTGATCCTCTCCTCGAACCAGCGGCCATTGAGGCTTACGCCAAGGAATTGTTCCCGCTCGCCAGCTTGATTACACCAAATCTCGGCGAAGCCGAGCAGCTACTTGGAACAAGGATTAGAGATGAGCAATCGATGCATCGTGCCGGGAAAAAGTTAGAGAAGAAATTCGAAACTGCGATCCTTCTCAAAGGCGGTCATCTGGGAGGCGACTACGCTGTCGATCTTCTGTTCGCCAATGGGAAAGTTGTCGAGTTTTCGGCGCCATTCGTGCGCGGCGTCGCGACTCATGGCACGGGCTGCACATATTCGGCAGCGATCACGGCCGGTCTTGCCAAAGGGATGTATCTCGAAGAGGCGATCACAAAGGCCAAGAAATTTGTGGCCCAATCAATCGCGCGACATTTTCGATGGATGTCGCACTCCGGCAAAACTCTCGACGCCCTGAAGCACTTCCCGTAACAAGCATCCTGATGCTTCTGCCTGGGATGAAGAAGCTGATAGGTAGCTTGATACTTGTACCCTGTGCGGGTTTGCATCCGCTAGCGCACTTCATCCGAGCAGTTTCTTTTATCGTACGTCGCCAGCAGGCCCCCCCATTGAAGATAGAGGCGGTGTACTACGCGGCGCGACCAGCGTACCCATCAGAAGCGCAGCAAAATGATTGGGAGGGCGAAGGTCTATTTGAACTTCGCATCGATGCCGCCGGCCGAGTTCGATCCGTTAGCGTGTTAAGGAGCATTGGACACCAAATCTTGGATAAAGCTGCAAGCGATGCACTCCGCGACTGGCGCTTCCGACCCAACAGTATTGATCTGGTCCGAGTGCCGTTGGAATACAAAATAACGGCCTCAGTCCGCCGGACAGGGCACCCACATGGCTACGGCTTAGAAGCGAGGGGAGATTGCGAGAAAGGAATTATCGTCGCTCACCCGCGGCGCTAAAGTCTTCGGCTTGCGGAGGCACGGAACAATGGCTCATCGAACCCTTCATGAGTTATCGATTCTAGGTGCCCGGCTTGTTCTCCCAACGCTTTAGCCGCATTGCTTCGAGTGCAGCCACAGTTTCCGCCTGCTTTTTGCTGCGGCCGCTGCCCTGGCCAAGGACAATTCCCTCCCAAACAACCTGTGAGACAAACATCTTTTCATGCTCAGGCCCACTTTGCGAAACCAATTCATACACCGGACTGCGCGGCGAGATGCTTTGCAACAACTCCTGAAGCTGACCCTTGGGATTGATGTCCACTGGTGTTTCCGCCAGTTGCTCGAGATCACTGCGCGTCTGCGTCAAAATAAACTCTTTCGCCGCTTCGAGACCGCCGTCGAGATAGATGGCACCGATGAGCGATTCAAACGCGTCCGCCAATGTGGACGTGCGTTCGCGGCCGCCACTGCTTTCTTCGCCGCGCCCCATCAAAATGTAACGCCCCAAGTCGAGCGTGGCAGCATGCGCCCGCAACGCTTCACGCGAGACCAGCCGTGAACGCAGTTTCGTTAGTTGACCTTCGGCTTCGGCTCGAAAATGGCGAAACAGATACTCGGTGATAACAAGCTGGAGAACTGCGTCGCCCAGAAATTCCAAACGTTGATAATCAAAATGATAACGTTGCGCCTCATGACCAAGGCTCGGGTGCGTGAGTGCCTCCGCCAGCAAAAGTGAATTCCGAAATTTGTAGCCGATGCGTTCTTCGAGCGGTGTCACTTTTTGCCATTCTGAGCGAAATCGAAGAATCTCTCAACTAACTATAACGATTACAGTTCGCCCGGGCGGGAATACGGCTCGGCAGTCATAACAAAAACCAACGGACAACCAGGTCGTCGAAGGTGCAGTCCGCTTATCGCTTTTGATAAACCTCGAGCGAAGTGACCACATCCAATGCGCGCTGTAACACTGGATCGTACGCTGGCGGCTTCTCCGGCGCGCGGCCGCGACGTTGCTGCGCCGCCTCCGCTGCTTCAACCTCGGGATTGGTCCCGGCTAACAGCGCTGCCTCGTTCATGTGCGGTCGGCCACCGTCGTAAACAAACGGCCCCATTCCTTTTTCGCCGCTCAATTGGAAAATCTGCCGTTTGTCTGCTATCGACATTTCAACAGGCAAATCGGGTTTGATTCCCTCCGGAAACAGTGGACGACCGTCGGGGGAAACCATTTCCGCGACAGCGACGCGTAGAATTTTGCCGCTCGGCAGTAACAAATCGGAGTATTCGGCTGCGCGACCGGCAGTCGTTTGTCCGATGACCAGGGCCTTGTTGTAAAATCTCAGTGCAGCAGCGATTGCCTCAGCCGCACCAACCGTATCGCCGTCGGTGAGTACCATGACCAGGCCGCGAAACGCCGGATCACGATCCGAACTGAAGACGCGGTCTTGACGTCCCGTCGGCTTGCGCAAGGTAAGAAGCGTTTTGCCTTTGGGACAAAACCGCTTTGCAAATTCGGTGGCCAGCTGCAAATCAGTGGTTACCTGGCTGGCGCGAAGGTCCACAATGATCTCGTTCACGTTTTTCGCGGCGAAGTTGCTCAGGCTCTTGTCCAACGCCTGAAGATTAGCTGCGTTTAATGAACCGACGCGCAAGTACCCGATGTGCCCTCCAATAACCTCACTGTAAAAGACGCTCGGCGCTTCCGTCGGCGCGTTCTCCTTGGCGGGCAAAAGCATTACGCCGCGCGGTAGCCGCATTATGAGGCCCTCAACAGTCGCCCGATTCAACTCGGTATCGGTAATTGCATTCGGATTTGTGAAATTAGCTTTCAATAGCGTGACGACTGCCTGCAGGTCAGCCGGGTTTAATGAATTAACCAGATCTTCTGTTGTTGGGCTGGACGACGGCGAAGGCGATGAGAGCGCGGATGGTCTTGCCGAGGCGGCGGGCCTGCTTGGAGACATTACAGTCGGCGGCGGAGTTTGCGCCAGCGCAGTTATCGCCATGAAGAAGCTAATGAAGGACAACGACGCGAATTGAGACATTTGAAACAGATGCCGATCTATAACGCATTTTCTAACTGGGCGAAAATTCGAAATCCGAATATCGAATTCGGCGTTCTCTCAGTTGGTCACACCGAGGCCAATGTCGCGCCGGTAGTGGCAGTTCTCGAAATGAATGCGGGAGACAGCCTCATACGCGCGTGTGCGTGCGGCTTCGAGCGTTGATCCAAGCGCTGTTACCGTGAGAACGCGACCGCCAGCGGTTTTAACTTCGCTGTCGGCATGCTTGGTTCCGGCGTGAAAAATCTGAACATCTTCGACCTTTGCCGCGTCGTCGAGACCTGAAATCGTTTTTCCAGTTTCGTATTTACCAGGGTAACCACCAGAGGCGAGCACGACCGTGACGGCAGCACGCGTATCCCATTCAAGCGCACACTTGCTGAGATTTCCATCAATCGTCGCTTCCAACAACGGTAGCAGATCGGATTTCATCCGGGGCAAAAGCGTCTGTGTCTCCGGGTCGCCGAAACGGCAATTGAACTCCAGCACACACGCGCCATCGGTTGTGATTATCAAGCCTGGATAAAGAAGTCCGCGAAACGTGATTCCCTCTTGCAGGAGACCGCGTAGCAGCGGTTGCATAATTTCCGTCTCGAATTTCGATTCCAGCTTGTTGTTCCAGTTGTTGGCCGGGCTGAACGCGCCCATCCCACCAGTGTTCGGACCCTGATCGCCGTCCAGCGCGCGCTTGTGATCGCGCGCCGATTCCAGCAGACGATAACTGCTTCCATCCACCAGGGCGTGCAGCGAACATTCTGTCCCGCGCAAGAAATCCTCGATCACGATGCGCCGACCTGCGTCGCCAAAGCGGCCCTGGTTCATCATCTCGTCAATGGCAGATCTTGCCGTGGCAGCATCAGGAGCAACGATCACCCCTTTTCCCAGAGCAAGGCCGTCTGCTTTGATGACAACGGGAAATTTTAGTCGCTCGCAGTGATGCAGCGCTTCGCTACTGTCGGAGAACGTCCTCGCCTCGGCTGTGGGGATTTTCTGCGCGCGCATCAGCTCTTTTGCGAAAATTTTGGAGGCCTCTATGCGTGCTGCCGATTTCGTCGGACCAAACGCGCGCAATTTTTCAGCAGCAAAAAGATCGACAATCCCCCCGGCGAGAGGATCGTCCGGACCGACCACCGTCAGATCGATACGATTTTCCTTGGCGAACTGAACGAGTGCCCCCAAGTCACCGGCGGAAATGGAAACATTTTCAGCAATCTCCGCAGTGCCGGCGTTTCCCGGGGCGCAGAAAATACGCTCGGCATCTGGAGATCGCCCTAATTTCCACGCAAGCGCATGTTCACGGCCGCCGCTACCAACAACCAGAATTTTCATGGCGAACTGCTTTGACTGTAGAGGTAGCTGAGTCGGCTGCAACGCTTTCGAAAATTGCGGGTAACAACTCTGTTACCATAATGCACCCTGATCCCTGTGATTCAGCGCCTTGCTATCCTCGAATGCTTCGGCGTATTCTTTGTCCTGTGAAAGGGATTCCTGGCACACTCCAGGAGGGCGGTGCAGCTTTCGCCACTACGCACTGGAGCGTCGTCGAAGCTTGCGCCGACGACGAGATGGCGGACAGCGCGCTGGCTCGGCTTTGCCAGGATTATTGGCCGCCTCTCTATACCTTCGCACGCCGGCGCGGCAACAGTTCAGCCGATGCGCAAGATCTCGTTCAGGGGTTCTTCGCCTACCTGTTGCAGAGCAAGGGTTACGCGCAGACGGACCGGAGGAAAGGAAAGTTCCGTTCGTTCTTGCTGGCGTCGTTCAAGAACTACATGACGGACGCCTGGGATAAGACGCGAGCGATAAAACGTGGCGGCGAACATGAGTTCGTGCTCCTGGATGACGAAGTCGAGGCAGCAGAAGCCCTTTACAGGCGCGTACCGCCTGCCATGAAATTAGACGACGAGCAGCAGTACGAACAGGCTTGGGCCGCTGCCCTGGCTACCCGGGCACTGAAGCGAACCCAGAATGAATTCGACCATTCCGCCAAGGCGCGTTTGTTCCATGAACTGAAACCGTTTCTTACCGGTGGCGTAGGCTTGCCCGGTCACGAAGAAGTTGCCAGGCGGCTCGATATCTCCATCGATACGTTTCGCAGCCACCTTTCCCGACTACGAGCGCGGTATCGCGAGTTGCTGCGCGAAGAAGTCGCCCGCACCATTGGGATGGCTGAAGACGTCGACGACGAGCTGCGTCATCTCTGCAGGATACTTACGGCCGAGCATTAGCGCTAAGGGAAGCTTTCGATGCCACTCGCTGATGAAGAAATTTTGCGCTGCGAACAATGTGGTGCGCCGCTCGCGGGTGCCGGGACTCCGGATGCTATTTCCGGTTGCTTAAACTGCCTGCTGCTTGGCGGTTTAAATGAAACTGAAAGCACAAGCCGGCGCTTCCAGCATTATGAAGTTTCGGTGTCTTCGGACGGAGTCACTCCCTGGGAACTCGGCCGCGGCGCGATGGGAACAACGTATCACGCAATCGATACCAACTTGGGTTCACCCGTCGCACTTAAGGTCATAAGCGGTCGCTATTCGACCGATCCTGAGAGGCGGGAACGTTTCCGGCGCGAAGCGCAGGCTGCCGCTCAACTGCGACACCCGAACGTCGCGACCGTTTTTCACTTTGGCGAGACTCCGGCCGGCCACTGTTTTTACGCAATGGAGCTAGTGGAAGGCGAAACGCTGGAAGCCCGCGTGCGTCGCGATGGACCATTGCCGATCTCGGCTGCGTTGGACGTTGCCGAACAGGTTGCGCGTGCCTTAGCCGCCGCGGAAAAACATGGATTAGTGCATCGTGACTTGAAACCGAGCAACATCATGGTTGTCACGAACAATGCGGATACTGGCGACGGAGTGACCGTTAAAGTGATCGACTTCGGCCTCGCCAAATCAGTTGTCGCGGTGCAGGTCGCCTCGGATCAGTCCGCCTTAGGGGGATTCTCCGGCACACCGGGGTTCGCAAGTCCTGAGCAACTTGCCGAGGGCAGCGTGTCGTCCGACGCGCGTTGCCGGTCGAATCCCGACTCGTCGGGACAGCAAAAGTGCCAGCGTCGCTTGTGGCGCTTCTTCGCTCAATGCTGGCGGCGGACCCGGCTAAACGGCCGCAGTCAGCGAAAGAGTTGCTGGTCGAGCTGCGGCAGTGTCGCGAAGCGATAGAGACAAGGCCCCGCCGACGCAGGCTCCTTCAACTCGCAACGCTTGTGTTTTTAATCATTAGCGGTCTTGGCCTAACGAGTTACTTCTGGTACCGGCAGCATTTCCGGGAACGAATGTCGTCGACGTCCGTAATGACGCCGGAAAAAAGCATCGCCGTGCTGCCGTTTGAAAACCTCAGTGACGATAAGGAGAACGCATTTTTCGTCGATGGCGTTCAAGACGACATTTTGACCAAGCTGGCGAAAATTCGCGACCTGAAGGTGATCAGCCGCACCAGCGTGATGCAATACCGCGGGAAGCGAAATATGCGCGAGATTGGCGCCGCGCTTGGAGTATCTCACGCGCTGGAAGGCAGTGTTCGCAAAAGCGGAACCCAGCTTCACTTGAACGCGCAATTAATCGATACGCGCAGCGATACCCATGTTTGGGCGGAACAATACGACTGCGATTTAAACGGTATCTTTGCAGCGCAGAGTCAGATCGCGCTAAAGATTGCAGACCAGCTTCATGCCAAAATGTCCACGGCTGAGAGACTGGACATGGTGCGCCCCCCAACGGCCAATCTTGCCGCTTTCGAGCTTTATACTCGCGCCAAGAACCTTCTTTTAACGACGAGCTTTACCACTAACGCCAAAACAAACTTGCTCCAGGCGGCTGATCTGCTGAATCAGGCGATCGCGAATGACTCATCTTTTTTCCAAGCGTACTGCCAGCTCTCGCACACCCATGACCTCCTTTACTTCTTTGGCTTCGATCGCACGCCCGAGCGGCTGGCATTAGCTGAATCAGCCATCCAGGCGGCATTTCGCCTCCGACCCGATTCGGGTGAAGCGCACCTCGCGCGTGCCGAAAATCTTTATCGAGGATACCTTGATTATCATGGCGCCCTGGCTGAACTGGAACTGGCCCGGCGGACTCTACCCAATGATCCTTTGGTGTTTGAGCTGAAGGGCTACATTGAAAGACGCCGAGGTAAGCAACAGGAGGCGCTGCAGAGCCTCGAGCGCGCGGTTGATCTCGATCCGCGCAACTTTTTTACCCTGCAGCAGATTGCGGCGAGTTACGACCTACTCCGGCGCTATGCTGACGAAACAATCATGTTGGAGCGCGCGCTCGCCATCAAACCGGGCGATGTCGATACGAAGATCGCACGCGCGTTGGTACAAATAGATTGGAAAGCCGATACCCGCCCCCTCCATCAATTGATTGACACAATTCGAACCACAAATTCCGCAGAGCTTTCTCAATTCGCCGATGCCTGGCTGACATGCGCGCTCGCGGAGCGGGACGCTACTGCAGCAAGAGCCGCGTTAAGCGCATCAGGCGAAAACCCCTTAAGCGACGACGTTATTCAGTTCAATCGTCCCTTTGTAGAAGGGGTTATTGCTCGCATGACAAATGACAGTGACAAAGCGCGGGTTACTTTCTCCGCGGCGCGCGCAGAGCACGAGAAGGTGCTGCAGGCTCAGCCAAATTACGGTCCACCGCTGTGCGTGCTTGGTTTGATTGATGCTGCTCTGGGACGGAGAGAGGAGGCCTTGCGCGAAGGACGGCGCGCAGTCGAACTTCTTCCGGTGGAAAAAGATGCAATCAATGGCGTGCGCATGATCTGTTATTTGGCGATGATCGCAGCATGGGCCGGCGAGAAAGATCTAGCCTGCGAACAGCTTGAGATCGCCGTTAAGCCGCCAGCTCCCATTACCTACGGCCAACTGAAGTTGCTTCCCTTTTGGGACTCGCTACGGGGCGACCCGCGTTTCGAAAGAATCGTCGCCTCCCTCGCGCCCAAGTGAACCTTTTGAACAGAAGATAACGAAGAGAACAAAGGTTGTGTCGCCGGGACCAGACCTTTCTTCCTTACCTTCTGAAAAAGGATCCAACCGGTTCTAGGGAGAATCTTGGTTTCCTTCGCCACCTTTTTGAATCCCGAAACGGGGCGGCTCGCCGAAACATCCTCCTCCACAGAAGGCAACAAAGACACCAAAGGCTGTCTTTCGTCGCAACAAATGCATTCTTCGATGCCTTCGTTTCCTTCTGTAAAAATCCAAACTTTTCTGCAATGCCGCATAGTTTTTTCCTTTGGAAGGGTGTGACGAGCCGCAAATTCAAAACCGCAGAAAGGAAATCACTTTATGTTCAGGATTAAAGAAGTCAGAGAAAACAACAGAGCCGGATTGCTTATTTCATCGTTCGTGGCGGATATCGCTGCGATGGCGCTAGTCCTCATCATGGTTCTCGGTCCGTCCACCGCCTCGGCAAGGCGGCCACCGATGCCCGCGAACTTTCGCGTGACGGCGACAAGCGCTTACACGGTCACTCTCGCCTGGGATCCGGCTCCCGCTAACTCCGGCGACTTCAACTACTACCTCTGGGGCGCTTACAATGTCGGCCCCACCGTCATTCTGCCGAAGACCGCCACCAGCTACACCTTTACCGCCCTCTTTCCTGGGAACACCTACACCTTCGGCATCTTCGCCAAGAACGCCGCGGGCCAAACCTCTACCCAAGTCACCGTTAACGGCATTCGCCTCCCGAACGACACGAGCCCGCCGACGACCGCCCCTATCGTCAGCATCGACGAAGTCGGAGCCAATTACGCCAACATCTCCTGGATACCCGCGCAGGACGACGGCCCGCACCTCTCCACCCAAATCTATTTGAACGGCGTTTTTTACTACGGCGTCGGCCGCGGCATCACGGACGCCACCCTCCGTTTCCTGCAGCCCGGCACCACATACAGTCTTACCGCCCGCGCTGTCGATTTCGGCAATAACGCCGGCCCATTCAGCGATCCCATCGCCCTGGTTACTCCGCCGGCCAATCCCAATGACACGATGCCACCGACCACGCCCGCCAACCTATATGCGAGCGGCACCGGCGACGGCAGCACCGAGACCCACATCAGTTGGACCCAATCCACCGACGACTTCGACGCGCAATCCAACATCCGCTACGACGTTTACGTGAACGGTGTATTGTCCGACGTCCTCTTTGGTTCCGGCGGCGAGAGCATCGTTTACGCGGAGTTCGGCAATAACACGATCGGAGTCATCGCCTCGGATACGGCCGGCAATGAATCGCCTCCGGCAACCGTTACTATATTTTTTTAAGCAACTGAGTCTGCCCGAGGCGGGTCAAGGCGAAAAATAGACGAAAGTCACTGCTCGTTTTCCTCCGGTTTTGTCGTTGCCTTAGTCCCCGACATCCCCTACCTGCCCGCATAGCCTCGCGCGAGGGTGGGCGATCCGGCCGTCGGAGGAAAATTCCAGCATTTTGCAATGCCGGACAGTTTTTTCCTTTGAAAGGGGTGAGCAACCTATTGCAGTGCGTTAGTGCCGATCCGAGAAAGAAAGCACTTCGCAAGGCGATGAAAGGAAATTCGATTTATGAAGAATTCAAAAGAAACAGTTCACAGGCCAATAAGCTTTCCGGCAATGAAACAAAAAATTTCGCCGCATCCTTTCCGCGGACGAGCGAACACAATCCCACGTGCATATGCGTTAGTATGCGTGGCGGTGGCGGTGACGGCGTCGATGGCCAGAGGAGACTGGACACAGTACCGCTTCGATCCAGCTCACCACGGAGTTAATCCCAACGAAACAATCCTCTCCCCCGCAAACGTTGGGAACCTCACGGTTAAGTGGCGCGCCAGCATCGGCGGCGGCGGCCTCGCCTCTCCGACCACGGCCGGCGATAAGGTCTATGTGGTCAGGAATGCCGCGAACGACCCAGGGGGCAAGCTCTATGCGCTGGATAGGGACACCGGCCAGGAGTTGTGGAACTTCCCACCCGACGCTCTCACTGGCGACTTTTCGTCTACGACGCCGGCGGTGGCGAACGGCATTGTCTATTTCGGCGTCAACCGTGGCGGTCCGGTAGTGTACGCCGTCAACGCCGCCACTGGGGTGCGGATCTGGTCGCACGGCGGCCCGATAGCCCAGATCATCTCTTCCCCTACCGTGATCGACGGCCGCGTGTATGTGGCGTTCACCGACGGCACGATCAGGGCACTGGACGCCGCAACCGGACAGATCATCTGGAGCGTCACGCAGGACCAAGGGGCGAATTCGTCCCCAGCTGTCGCCAACGGGCGCCTGTATATCGCCATCCATAATCGCGGGCTCCTCGCTCTTGACGCCGCCACCGGCGCTTCCTTATGGCTTTCGCACATTCCCGGCCCGCAATGGTCCTCGCCTGCTGTAGACAACGGACGGGTTTTTGTGGGCTCCCGGGATGACCACAAAGTCTACGCCTTTGATGCCGTCACTGGACAGACGCTCTGGACCGCCACCACCAGCGACTGGGTGCATTCGTCGCCAGCCGTGGCAAACGGCGTCGTTTACATCGGTAACGAGGCAGGCGATCTCCACGCTTTCAATGCCGCAACCGGCGGCCTCATCTGGCGAAGAGGACTCTCGCACGCCGGTATCTTCAACGGACCGACGGTGGCGACCGGCGTCGTTTACGCGGCCGCGGAAGATGGGAAGCTCTACGCGGTCGATGCCGCCACCGGCAGGGTGCTGTTCCGTGGCGCGATCGGCCAGGGCGGCGGGGCGCAGGCCTTAGCTTCACCGACCGTTGATGGGGGCAACGTGTACATCTCCAATTATGATCAATCCGCGGTGACCGCGTTTGCGCTGAAGGGCAGATAATGCTGAGCGGCGGAGGACTTATACGGATGAGTTCACAAGGAATAAATCCGGCCTCGACGCTCATATTTCTTTAAACGGGGCTGAGGCTGCCCGCAAACGAACCACTCTGTGAGGCGAACGCTTATGAAAACGACAATTGCATCCACAACTTACATTCACTGTTTGTCCAGGCGGTTTGCCTTGATTTTAGTTTCACTCCTGATTGTCTGCTTTGGATTTTCGCCAATGGCAGGCGGCAGCTGGAACATCGTCCCAAGCCCTAACACCGGTTCACCGAACAACTACCTCTTTGGCGTGGCAGCTATCGCCTCTAACGACGTGTGGGCAGTCGGCGCCTACGGTGTCCTTGGCATTTCGGCTAAGCAAGTCATTGAGCACTGGGATGGCACGAATTGGAGGCGTGTAGCCAGCCCATCCCTCGCCAATCCCAACGAACTCCTGGCGGTCAGCGCCGTCGCCGCTAATGACGTGTGGGCGGTCGGCGGATACAACACTGGCGGCCAAGCCCTCATCCAACACTGGAACGGCTCGACCTGGCAGGTCGTGCCGAACCCGAACCCCGGCACGTTCAATCGTTTCTTTGGCGTTGCCGCGATTTCAAGTAATGACGTCTGGGCGGTGGGATGGTTCGGCAATGGTGGGCTAAACCAGACGCTCGTGGAGCACTGGAACGGGGCGAGTTGGCAGGTCATCCCGAGCCCAAACGTCCCCAACCAGCATAACAAGCTTAATGCCGTGACCGGCTTTCCCGGCTCGCCTAACGAGCTCTGGGCGGTCGGCACGGCCGGCACGTCCGCGTTGATCCTGCATTGGAATGGTACGCAATGGAGTACCGTCCCCAGCCCGCAGGTAGGCATCAACCCCGCCTTAACTAGCGTGGTGGCGATTTCCGCCAACGACGTTTGGGCAGTCGGATACACTTTCGTCAACTCACGTCAGGTCACACTCACCGAGCATTGGAACGGATCGACTTGGAGCGTGGTCTCCAGCCCGAGTCCCAGCACCACTTACAATTACTTGTTGGGAGTCACCGCCCTCGCCACGAACAACGTCTGGGCAGTGGGGAATTTCAATGCCACGGGTGGCAACCAGCAGACGTTGATATTGAAGTGGAATGGCACGGCCTGGGTGCAGGTGGCCGGCGACAACACCGGTCCCATTGGCGCGCAATTCACGTTGAATGCGGTGAGCGCGATCAGCGGGAGTGATATTTGGGCTGTCGGTGACAACAGCCATACGCTTGCCGAGCATTGGAACGGCTCTAGCTGGAGCATCGTCTCCACTCCGAACGAGGGCATCGGCGATAATATACTCAATGGCGTGACTGGAAGCGGCTCAAACGATGTCTGGGAGGTAGGCTATTATGCCTTCGGCACATGGAAGCAAACGCTGATCGAGCATTGGAACGGCATAGAGTGGAGTATTGTCCCCAGTCCCAATTCGAAGAAGCGGATCAATGAACTCAACGGCGTGGCCGCCATTTCCCCATCGAACGCATGGGCCGTGGGGAGTGCGCACAGCGGCAATGCTCTTGACCAGACGACGTTGGTTCTGCGCTGGGATGGCACAGCTTGGAGTATCATCCCTAGTCCTAGCCCCGGCACGCTTGGGCTCAATGTACTGTACGCAGTGGCCACCAGCTCGGCGAACGACGTTTGGGCTGTCGGCAGCTTTACGAACAGTGGCGAGTTCGCACAAACACTCGTCGAACACTGGGATGGGACGACTTGGAGTGTGATTCCTAGTGCAAATGTGCCAGGAACGAACAACGAGCTCTACGGCGTCGTGGCGCTCGGCCCGAACAACGTTTGGGCGGTGGGGTACTGGGGCAATGCTGCGTCTGGATTTTCTACACTGATCGAGCATTGGAACGGCTCCAGTTGGAGCATCGTGTCCAGCCCCAATCCCCAAGGCGACAACTTCCTGAGTGCTGTCTCCGCTACGGGCGCGAACGACATCTGGGCGGTGGGGAGGTCGCGGAACCCGTTTACATTCCAAGCGAGCACGTTAATCGAGCACTGGGATGGGAACAGTTGGAGCCAGGTCTTTGGCTTCGGTGTTGAGCCCAACAGCGCAGCGTATGGAGTCGCGGCGGTGTCGCATGGGGACGCCTGGGCGGTGGGTGATGGGGGCGGTTTGACTTTGATCGGGCACTGGGACGGCGGCAGTTGGAGTGTGTTCCCCGGTCCGAACGTTACGGGCAGGCTTCTCGCGACGACAGCGATCGCAGCCTGTGATGTGTGGGCAGTCGGGCAGCGCTACGTGGCGAACGTAGGCATCCTGACGTTGAACGAACACTTTACTTCGCAAAGCTGCGGAACCCCGTCTCCAACACCCACTGGAACTCCAACGACTACACCGACGCCAACACCAACGCCCACTGCGACCCCGAGTGTAACACCTAGCCCGAGTCCGACCGCAACATCTACAGCTACACCTACTCCAACCCCGCGACCCCATCCGACGCCGCGACGACGGCCTAATACCCAATTGACTGGAATCGAAGGGACTCTTCTCTAGTAAAAACCTGCTGCAATGCAATTATAAGAGTCCTGGGTGGTCCCCAGTCAGTCGTCCGTAGTTACTGCCCCGATTGCAGTGTAACTTTTTTTGGAACTATGGTCTGCCGGTTCCGTAGTATCAGTGCTCCGTAGTCACTGCCCCGACCGCGTAACAGCCGATATGGTCGCCTTTGTATCAGCCTGTTTTCCCAGGACGATTAAGATTCCAGCCCGTCTTCGGAACCGGCCATTGGAAGCATTGTCCGCCAGCAGCGTGATCGATGCGCGACTAGCCCACGTGTTGAGCAGGTCGGGCGTCCGCTTGCTCGGCGATCTTCACGGGCGGCGGGTGGGTGATTTTGCGTGGGAGAGAAACTGCGGGTTAAAAACATTGGAGGAGTTGGATTCGCTTGCAGCCGCCTTCGCCAACCAGCTTTCGTCGCGCAATCGCGCGGCGAGGGCGAGTCGAAAGGCTATGGCAGGCGGAACGACTTTTGCCGTTCCAAAATCGGTTCGTGGGTTGCGGTTCGACGAATTGCCAATCACAAAGCGTTTGGCAACTGTGGTCTGCTCAAGCAGGCTCCGGACCTTAGGCGACCTACATGGGCGCACTCGTTTTGAATTGCTTCAATACACGGCTTGTGGCTGGCGCACTCTTGCCGAGATTCACCAACTCATTGAGCACGCAATCTCCGGCGAATTTGATGTGGCGCGCATCGACCAATCTAGAGCAACGGCGGAATTACTGAGTTTACTTGAACAAGGGATGACGAAGCTACCGCCTCGTGACAGGCAGTTTCTCCTTGCCCGAATCGGAGGCCTGAGCTACGCGGAAATTGGCCGGCGATGCGGGCTGACGCGGGCCCGCGTTCATCGGGTCGTCACCAAGGCGCTTGATACGCTCAAGAGGGCTTATGGTCCACGAATACCACGACTTCTCGCAGTGGTGTAGCGGCGTTATTTTTCGATCCCGAATGCCTCGAGACTGACTCCGGCGTTGCTGGAGCAATAGGTAGGCCCTGCCCGCCGTAGCCTCGCGCAAAGGCGGGTGATTTCGTTCGAAGAAAAATTCCGGCATTTTTTTGCAATGCCGCTCCGTTTTTTCCTTTGGAAGGAGTGGAACAACTAGCGCAGTGCGTTAGTGCAGGCCCGACAGGTCTGCTTACGACCAAAGAAAGCGCTTCGCAAAGGAACGAAAGGAAATTCGATTATGAATAATTCAAAAGAAACAGTTCACAGGCTAATGAGTCTTCCGGCTATGAAACAGAAAATTTCGCCGCATCCTTTTCGGAGACGGGCGAATACAATCCAACGTGCATATGCGTTGGTCTGTGTGGCGGTGGCGGTAACGGGGTCGATGGCCAGAGGGGATTGGACACACTTTCGATTTGACCCCGCGCACCACGGAGTAAATCCCAATGAGACAATCCTCTCCCCCGCAAACGTGGGCGGACTCACAGTAAAATGGAGGATCACGATCCGCGGCACCAACGGCACTAATTTCGCCTCGGTGAGCGTGCTGGACGACAAGGTGTATGTAGTCAGTGTCTATACGAGCAAAGTCCATGCGCTAAACAAGGACACAGGTCAGGAGCTGTGGAGCTTTCCGTCCGATGCCATTGAAGGTGCCGACAACGCATGGACGTCGCCGGCGATCGCGAACAACATCGTCTATTACGGTGTGAACCGCCCCACTCCGGTGGTGTACGCCATCAACGCCATCACCGGGACGGAGATTTGGCGGCACAATGGTCCCTTCGCCAACATCGTCTCCTCGCCTACTCTGGAAAACGGCCGCGTGCATGTGGCGTACACTGACGGCACCATCGAGGCATTGGACGCTACAAATGGGCAGCCCATCTGGAGCGTCATCCATCCAGGCGGTGCTTTTTCCTCGCCAGCTGTCGCCGGCGGGCGACTTTTTATCGCGATCCATAACAGCGGTCTGCTTGCTCTGGACGCCAACACCGGCTCCCAACTCTGGCTAACTCCGATGCCTGGGCCGCAATGGTCCTCGCCGGCTGTAGAGAACGGGCGAGTTTTTGTCGGCTCCCGCGATGATCACAAACTGTATGCCTTCGATGCAGTGACTGGGAATACAGTCTGGACTGCCACTACCAGCGACTGGGTGCAGAGTTCACCGGCACTGGCCAATGGCATCGTTTATATTTGGAACAATTCAGGTAACCTCTACGCTTTTAACGCCGAGAACGGCGGCCTTATCTGGCAGAGTGCCGTCGCGCCCGGTTTCGGCAGCCTGAGCTCGCCGACGGTAGCGAATGGCGTTGTGTACGTCGCTTCGGGAATAAACGACTCGGCGACAAACGGCGAGGGGAAACTGTACGCTGTCGATGCCGCCACCGGGCAGGTGCTATTCAGCGACTTCGTCAGCGACGGCCAGGGCCTACAAAGATGGGTCGAAGCTTCGCCGACAGTTGACAACGGCGTCGTTTACATCCCCAACTACGGTGACGGGACGGTGGCTGCGTTTGGGCTAAATACGCCTACGCCGACTCCGACGCCTACCCCTACAGCAACACCTACTGCGACGCCAACACCCACGCCTACTCCGACTCCGGGGCAGATCACGCTCAGTGCGCGCGGCTACAAGGTGCAGGGGCAGCAGGCGGTAGACCTCTCTTGGAATAGAGCTACCTCGAACAACATCGACATTTATCGTAACGGCGCGTTGATTGCCACTGTGTCGAACATCCCCGGTTTCTACACCGATCACATCGGGGCGCGTGGCAAGGGCACCTACACCTACAAGGTATGCGAAGCAGGCACTCAGAACTGCTCTAATGAAGTCACGGTGAGGTTTGGCGGGGGATAGCGGCAGCCATCAGTGATCGGTGACAGTGATTAGCGACCGGTTTGTAGCTGGAATCGCGAGAGTCTGCCCCGGTGTCGAGTAGACAGGGGAGGACGAGATGGGTCCAAGCCTCGCCGACAATTGACAACGGGGTCGTGTACATCCCAACGACAGTGATGGGACGGTGGCCGCGTTTGGGCTTAAAATACGCCTACGCCCACTTGCTGCACCTACTTCGACGCCAACAGCCACTCCGACGCCGACACCAAGCGCTACGCCGACTGCTACATCAAGACATACACCGAGGCTCACCGACTGCGCAGCCTCGCTCCAGACCGCTGCGTTGACACTAAACACTACAGAGGAGCAACCCAGGCAGTGACGGCGCACTGTGCTGTCTCTACCTCGCTCGACCTAGGCGCCTGCTCGCGAAAGCTCGCCAGGGGTTGAATCCCCCTCCGATGGCCGACCTTCGGGGTATCTGTTGCAAAGTGTCCGAAATCATAGGCCGCACCCCTACGTCCCGAAAGCGTCACTTCGATCGCGATTCAGCTGGTAAGACCGTTAACTCTAATTTCTCGGTGTGGCGAATAACTGTGAGCCTGGCGCTCACGCCAATTTGTTCGCCGACCAAAATCTTGTGCAAATGGTGCACACTCCCGATGGGCTGATCGTTGAACGCAACAATCAGGTCCCCGTCGAGCAATCCAGCGCGCTCCGCGGGACTATTCCTCTCGACCGAAACAACGAGGACACCCGTCTCAAGGGGCAAGCCATAAAATCGGACAACCCGTCGGTGAATCGGCACGTTCTGCCCGGCTACGCCGATATAACCATGGCGGATACGTCCATCGCGGATCAGCCATCCTGCAACTAATTTGGCGGTGTTGCTGCCGATCGCGAAACAGATGCCTTGCGCCGGTCGAATCATTGCGGTGTTTACACCCACTACTTCGCCGGCTGAATTAACCAGTGGTCCGCCGGAGTTCCCCGGATTTAGCGCGGCATCGGTTTGAATAATATTGTCAATCAATCGGCCAGATTGCGCGTGCATTGAGCGGCCAAGTGCGCTGATCACGCCAGCAGTGACGCTCGCTTGAAAGCCGAGCGGATTTCCAATGGCGATCACGAGTTGACCCACGCGCAAGTTCTCCGAGTCGGCCAGACGCACATACGTGAGCCGTGGTGCATCGATTCGAATCACCGCGAGATCGGTGTCCGGATCGTCGCCCGCCACTTGCGCCGGATATTCGCGTCCATCCGGCAGATTTACAGTGATAGAATTCGCCGCATGAACGACGTGGCTATTAGTCAGAATGAATCCATCGGGCGTGATGATGAAACCCGAGCCGTTGCCGTTGAGCTCCCGCGTTCCGCGCCGAACGTTGACACGCTGTTTGACGTCGATGTTCACAACGGCCGGGGCGACGCGTTGGACTGCACTCACCACTGTGCGCGAATACGCATCCAGCAAGGCGGAATCGTCCTGGCCAGCTACGGTTGCGTCGGCCTCCTTGCTGGCCAGCCGTGCGCCAGTTCCGGAGTCTGCCTCGTTTAAGAGAAAATCCATTGGCATGCCGTTTTCCTTTGGAAGAGCTGCAATTGTCATAGACTAAATTTCCGACAACCGAACCGACAGTCAACTACATATGGCTCGAGTCTATACAGATCTTATCGAGTGTTACTCTCCCCTTGCACGTCAAAGGGAACTGCTTTACACAGAAGCGTGCGAAAACCGGCCTCTAGCCCTTCTGTTTTGGACGCGCAGTGTCCCTCGCGGCTCGTGCTGGACCGAATTGCCGATAAATGGACTGCTCTGATCATCCAGATTCTCGCGCGCGGGACGATGCGGTACGCCATGCTGCAGCGGGAGATTGGGGGGATTTCCCAAAAAATGCTGACACAAACCTTGCGCAGCCTCGAGCGCGACGGCTTGGTGCAGCGCACCGTCCATCCGGTCGTGCCTCCTAAGGTGGAATATTCGCTCACCAGATTGGGTCGAACCTTGATTGAGCCGTTGCACACGCTATGTCGTTGGTCGGAAAAACATCTGGCTGAACTTCAGGCCAATCGCGCTCGGGCAAAGGCTGTGGCTGCGGTCGCTGAGCGCGGCTGATTGAGGTATCGTCCGCGCGGGCTGGTGTTAACCACCTGGCTACAGCAATTAGCGATCCGATCATGCATCAAGCGGAAATCATTGTGCTGGTGTTCGCTGCCGTAGCGGTCCTCGCTGTGGTTGCGTGCAAACTAGCACTGCCGTACCCCATCGTGCTCGTGATTAGCGGACTCGCCTTGAGCTTTGTGCCGCGATTGCCGGAAGTGAGACTCAATCCTGAGATCGTATTCTACTTTTTTCTCCCGGCGCTCATTTATCCTGCGGCGTTGTTTACGTCGTGGCGTGATTTTCGGCGAAATCTGCGGCCGATACTCCTGCTTGCAATCGGGCTGGTGCTGGCGACAACGGTGGTGGTTGCTTGGATCGCGCAGGCCATTGTGCCGACACTTCCCTGGGCGGCTGCGTTTGCGCTTGGCGCGATTGTCTCGCCGCCAGACGCGATCGCGGCGACGGCGATCATTCGTCGGCTTGGTGTTCCCCATCGCATACAGGCGATCCTCGAGGGCGAGAGCCTGGTGAATGATGCCACTGCGCTGGTCGCCCTACAGTTCGCGGTTGGCGCGCTCGTTACCGGGACTTTCTCGCCCAGTTACGCGGCGGCCCGCTTTGTTTGGGCAGCGGCCGGTGGCATCGGATTCGGGTTGCTAGTTGGCGTTGCAATGCGCTGGGTCCAAAGCCATCTGGATGATCCGCCGATCCAGATCACAATCTCTCTGCTCACTCCTTTTGTCGCGTACCTACCGGCCGAACGCCTGCATGCCTCGGGTGTCCTGGCGACGGTGGCCGCCGGGATTTTTCTTGGCTGGCATTCGCCGCTGATGATCAGCGCCCGAACCCGGCTGCAGGCTTATGCGTTTTGGGAAACGATCGTGTTCCTTCTCAACGGCTTTGTTTTTATCGTGATTGGCCTGCAACTTCCGGGAATTCTGCGCGTGCTGAATCGCGAATCGCTTACCGGCGCGGTCATTAGTGCAATTATTATCTGCGCTGCCGTGATTCTAGTCCGTTTTGCGTGGGTGACGCTTGCGGCCTATCTCCCACGTCTGCTCAGCAGCAAACTTCGGGCGCGCGATCCAATTCCCGCGTGGCAACATATTGCAGTAGTCAGCTGGGCGGGTATGCGCGGCGTTGTTTCGCTGGCGGCGGCGTTTGCGTTGCCGCTGGCGTTAACTGATGGCAGCCCATTCCCAGGACGTGATTACATTTTGTTCTTCGCGTTCTCAGTGATCTTCACCACGCTTGTCCTTCAAGGTCTGACGCTGCCGCGTTTGATCAGGAAACTCGGAATCACACATGACGGAGAAGCTGATGAAGAGGAACGCCGGGCGCGCCTCGAAGCGAACAAGGCAGCAATTGAATTGGTCGGAAAACTGCGCGCCAGCGGCGAGTTTTCGCACGACACAGTGGACCGGTTGCGTGCCGAGTACGACGAACGCGTAGAGCAATTGCAACTTTGCGCTGAGAACCCTGACGATTGCCGCGGTGAAATTGCCACGCCGCAGTATCAGCGTTTGCAACGCGAAGCGCTCCGCGTTGAAAGGCAAACCATCATCCGTTTGCGAAACGAGCGCGTGATTAACGACGACGCGTTGCGGCGTATTCAGCGTGACCTCGATCTGGCAGAAGCGCGACTAACGGGAGGGTGAAGCTTTAAGTTTTAAGTGCCGGCGCCGATTTCTAATATTTAAAACTCAAGGCTAAGGACACTAAAAACCATATCGTGCCGGCCAATCTCTGGCTGGCCCGCCGAGCCTCGCGGCACAGGTCTTCAGTTCGTTCTTGAAGAACTTGGCCAGATGCGATCGTACCTTGTTTGTGAGCGGAAGCTTTTCCATTCTGGTCCAGCTGTTGTGATTCGCCGTCAATCGGCTGCTTGGTTTGTCTGGGTCAGCCCCCAAGAAACAAAGGATAGAGCGCCGCAGTTCAGCGGGATTGCTTTGCAGGTCATCAAAGAAATAAACACGAAACTGCTCTGGATGGACATAGCGTTTCCATCGCGCTACGACGGCGCTCGGATACGAACGCAAGAGCATCCCTCGGCGGAGCAAATTCCGATTGACTTCATCGATGTTGGTTACGTCAAACGGCTCAATCTGGCGGTAATGCACTTCCATGCACAAGTGCGACCACACTCGCTCAACTGGGTCACGCGCCAGAAAGAGCACCTTTAGGTTTTGGAAATATCCAACAACCTGCCGAATGACTTTGTTGCTCAGCGTCGAATAATTTGGCGAAATATCACCTGAACGGAGCGACGCCTTGGGTTCAAATAGTCGCCCATAGTTTTCGAGATCGATGCCGGGTTCAGCGCTAAGGCTTCTGAGCCGCTCCAGAAATCGAAGATCGCGTTCGTCTGTGCAGCGCGGACGAGCTGCGCGTTGAACCCTGCTCAATTGATCAAAGTAATGCAGCTCCTTTACAGGAGGCATCCAGAAATCGGGATGCGAATCGAGTTGCTGATAAAGCCAGGTGCTTCCGGCTTTGTGGGCTCCGATACACAAAAAATCGGGACCTGGGGCTTCAGTAAGAGTTCCGGTCCCGCCCCGATGTCTCTCGTCCCTGGCGCGACCGTTGAATGGCCAAGCCCATCTCATGTGTCATCATCTCCCTCTTGGCTTCAAAACAGCATGAAGATCAGCGCATGCCGCTCATTCGAGAGATTTGCCAACCTCAGGCCACCCAATCACACCAGAAGAGGATATCAAAATAAGTCCGTCAGCTCCCAGAAGAAGGTGACTAATGAAAAACCATATCGCGTCGGCCATTGTTTAGCAGGCCCGCCTAGTTCTGCCGCGCAGGCTTTTAGTTCCTGCTCAAAAAACTGAGCGACGCGTGATCGCACCTTGTCGGTGAGCCGGAGTTTGCCCTTGGCATCCTGATTGTCGTCCGCCTTCAATCGGCCACCAGGCTTGTTTGGATCGCCGTCCAGAAAAAGGAGAATCGAGCGGCGCAGTTCCGCTGGATTTTTCTCCAAGTCATCGAAGAAGTAGATGCGAAACAGCTCTGGACGAACGTAGCGCTTCCAACGCGCGACGATCTTGCTGGGATGCGAGCGCAGGAACACTCCCGGATTCAGCAAAGTCCGCGTCACATGATCCACGTCGGTTAAATCGAACGGGCTGATATTTCGGAGGCGCACGCCCATTGATAACTGCGACCACGCTCTCTCGACGGGATCGCGAGCCAAGAAGATCACTTTTAAGTTTGGAAAATGACTGACGATTCGCTCAATGACCTCGTCGTGCAGCATCGAATATGCCGGCGTGATGTCACCTGAGAGAAGCAACCCTTTTGGCTCGAATAAACGCGCATAATCTTCTAGGTCGATATGCGATCGTTCACTTAAACGCTTGATGCTTTCGAGAAACCTACGATCACGATCGTCCCGGGGACGTGCAGAAGCTACGCCTGGAATCCTGCTGAGTTCATCAAAATAATGCAGTTCCTTTAGTGGAGGCATCCAGAAATCGGGATGCTCGGCGAGTTGCCGATAAAGCCACGAAGTTCCGCCTTTCTGGGCTCCCACGCACAAGAAATCCGGGCACGCATCGCCGGGAGAAGAACCATTGCCTTCTCCGTTTTGATCGCCACACACACGTGACTTAGTTGGCCAGGCCCAACGCACGTCGCATTATTTTCCATCTTGGCACCAAAAAGCAAGATCGGAACAGGGCCAGGCTCGTCCCGTGCTCCACGGAGCGTGTATTGAGCTGGTTGCGCCGGCGGCGCGAAAGGGAAAATTGGCACCAATGAACTACAGCCCTAGCCATCGAATTTTCTTTCTCTCGCCTGCTTACGCCGGTGGTGAACGAGCGCGGATGATTCTGAGCGACCGGGCGGAATTCGAACTCGCGCGAAAATTGCGCCGCAAACATGGCGCGCCAATTGCGGAGGTGTTCACCTTTCTCAGCGGCCTATACTTTCGCGGCAAGATCGCATACGCGACTGTGTTTGCGCAGCCGGCGCCCGGAATCCCCGGTGTGTTTGTGATTACGCCCACCCGTGGCCTTGTCGATGCCAGAACGCGTATCCGCCTCGATGACTTGCGCGAGTTCGCAACGGTTGATATTCACAACGACGATCCGCGTTATCGAGCGCCGATTGAGCGAGACGCGCGGGTTCTCGCAAACAAACTGCCGCCTCGGAGCGAGATCATCCTTCTCGGCAGCATTGCCACAGGAAAATATGTCAATGTTCTGCTGGCGAGTTTTGGCGACCGGCTCCGATTTCCTGTTGACTTCGTTGGTCGCGGCGACATGAGCCGTGGCGGATTGATGTTACGCTGTGCAGTAGATCGGCGGGAACTTCCATACATCGCAGTGGCGGGCGCGATTGTTAATGGAAAACGCCCGCCCAAACTTGCTCCGCGGAGACACCAGGCCACGTTACGATAGGGGATTGCTAGCGCGAGGAGAATTCACAAAGGGGGCGACGGTCCGCCACAGGACGGATTCGCCGCGGTTTATTTGTTTTGCTTCGCACGCCGGTGTTGCCTTATCTTAGAGTTACTGCTGTTTTCGGCAGCAAAAATTTTCTGGATGATATGGATGTGAGCGGCACCATTGGCGCGATTCTGAGTCAGAAAAGCAAAGATATTTTCTCCATTCGGTCCGACGCACTGGTTTCTGAAGCGATTGAAATGATGGACGAAAAAAACGTCGGCGCGTTGTTGGTGATGGATGGAGACCAATTGAATGGAATCATTTCCGAACGCGATTACACCCGCAAGGTTTTCCTCCGCGGCAAACGTTCCCGGGAAACTAGAGTTTCCGAGATCATGTCAACCAATGTCACCGTTACACATCCGCGCGAACCGGTGGAGAAATGTCTGCGCCTAATGACCGACAAACACATTCGGCATCTGCCCGTGGTCGAAGGCGATCAGGTGGTGGGTGTGATCTCGATTGGAGACCTCGTCAAGCACGTCATTTCCTGTCAGCAAGCGGCAATCGCGCACTTGGAAAACTACATCCACGGCGGATACGCCCCGGGGTAATCTGTAGCGGCAGGCGTGTCGCCTGCGGTTCGGGATCAAGCCAAAGGAGGCTGTCTCTATAACCTCCAAGTGGTTTCCCTCAGTCGACGATTGTTCGCGCTACGCTTTCGTGTCATGTCGACCGAAGTGGAGACATCTCAGGATTTTTCTGAACGCGCTGAGTGTCGTGACGTCCCATAGCGCAGAAGAGATCAGAGATTTCTTCGACTTCGCTCGGAATGACAATTTGGCCGCTGTCTCTACAACTTCCAGGCGGTTTTCCCGCCCACGATTGTGCGCACCGCGCGCCCTTTCAGTTTCCAGCCGTCAAAAGGCGAATTACGAGAGGCCGATTGAAACTGATCGACACTAACGGTCCACTCCAAAGCCGGATCGATTAGCGTGACGTCAGCTCGCGCGCCAGCCGACAGCGTGCCGGCATCCAGCTTCAACAATCGTGCCGGCTCAATCGTGTACATCTCAATCAAACGCACGATGTCGATCTTAGCGTGTTTGTGCACGAGCAGATCGATAAAAAGACCGAGCTCGGTTTCCAAGCCAATGATACCGAACGGCGCGACGTCGAACTCGACTTCCTTTTCGAAATCCGCGTGCGGCGCGTGATCGGAACACAAGATCGACAGGGTCCCATCGGCGATGCCCTCTAGCAGAGCATCGACATCTGTTTGCGAGCGCAGCGGTGGATTCATTTTATAGTTCGTATCGAAATTTTGGATCGCCTCGTCGGTTAGCGCGATGTGATGCGGGCAAACTTCGCCGCTTATCTTTATGCCGCGCTCCCGCGCTTCGCGAAGCAATCGCAGACTTCCGGCTGTAGTGAGATGCTGGCAATGAATCGGATGATCGCAAAGTTCCGCGAGCAAGATGTTGCGCATCACCATCGCTTCTTCGCCCGCAGCAGGCCAGCCGGGTAACCCAAGGAACGTGCTCCAATAACCCTCATGCACAACTCCATTGCCGACCAAATTGTAGTCCTGACAATGATCGAGCACAGGCACGCAAACCATGCGCGCATATTCGACCGCGCGCCGCATGATCTCGTGATTTTGAATGCAATGACCGTCATCCGTTATCGCCACAACGCCCGCCTTCGCGAGGGACCCGATCGGCGCGAGCTCTTCGCCTGCGAGATTTTTTGAAATTGCGCCGGCCGGCAAAACATTCACGCACGCCATGTTGGAGGCGCGATCTTTGATCCACGCAATCGTGCTCGGATTGTCCGGGACAGGCGACGTATTCGGCATGCAAACTATGGTGCTGAATCCACCGGCCGCTGCCGCGCGTGCGCCCGACTCAATCGTTTCCTTATGGCTGAATCCGGGCTCGCGCAGATGGACGTGCATGTCGATCAAACCGGGTGCAACGATCAAACCTTTCGCGTCAATCTCTTCGGCATCTGATTTCGGATCTCTGATGTCCGATTTCTTTGCGATTCGTCCCTCGACGATATAAAGATCGGCGATTTCATCTCGCTTGTTCGCGGGATCGATCACGCGGCCGTTTCGAATAATCGTCGTGCTCACGCCGAGATCCCTCCGCACAGATAGAGAACAGCCATGCGCACAGCCAGGCCGTTCGTGACTTGATCGAGAATGACGCTGTGCAATCCATCGGCGACCTCGCTGTCGATCTCGACACCGCGGTTGATGGGGCCGGGGTGCATGATCAGGCAATCGGCCTTCAGAAGCTTGGCGCGTTCTTTGGTGAGACCGAAGAAGCGAATGTATTCGCCGATTCCGGGAAAATATTCTCTGCGCTGGCGTTCGTGTTGAATGCGCAAAAGGTTCACCACATCGGCTTTGGGTAGTACCTCATCGATCTTGTGAGAAACTTCGACCCCAAGTTTCTCAAATTCGCGCGGAACGAGTGTGCTCGGGCCGACCAGCGTGACGCGCGCGCCGAGCTTGAGCAGACCAAAAATGTTCGAGCGCGCCACGCGGCTAAACAAAATATCGCCGACGATTGCCACGCGCAGCCCGGCAATTTGTCCTCGCTTCTCGCGGATTGTGTAAAGATCGAGCAATGCCTGAGTGGGATGCTCGTGCGCGCCATCGCCGGCGTTGATCACGCTGGCCTTTAACCGATTCGCCAGAAACTGCGGTGCGCCAGCTGAGCCGTGACGCAGCACAAAAATATCGGCATGCAATGCCTCCAGATTGCGCGCGGTATCTTTGAGCGTTTCGCCTTTCGTCAGGCTGGAAGTGGTTGCCGAGATATTGATCACGTCCGCACTCAACCGAAGCGCGGCCAGCTCAAAAGAGGTGCGCGTTCGCGTGCTCGGCTCGACAAAGAAATTCACCAATGTCTTTCCGCGCAGCGACGGCACCTTCTTGATCTCGCGGGTGCCGACTTGTTTGAATGCGTCAGCGGTCTCGAGGATAAAATTGATTTCGTTTGCCGATAGCTCGTGCAGGCCGAGCAAATCTTTTCGTGTCCAGCGCGTGGTCATGTTTGCGGAGCGCACGCGTCTCGCGGGCTGGGGAGCGCGCCCTCGCGATCGCGGACTTTTCTTTGAAGTTCACAACTCGGAACATGTTCGCGCAGAGGCAAAGTTCGTTTCGACGGGACGCCGAAACCAACACGTGAGACGCGTGTGCTCCCCGGAAATTGCGCGTTCACATTGATTCCCTTTCCAACCACGCTGAGTCGGCTTCGTTATCCGTTTCTTCCAGGCGGACCTGAATTTGTTCTCGTGTCCCGGTGGGTAAATTCTTTCCGACGTAATCCGGTCGAATTGGCAGCTCGCGATGACCGCGATCGATCAGCACCGCAAGCTGAATTCGGGCAGGCCGCCCAAATGAATTGATGGCATCCATGGCGGCGCGCACAGTGCGGCCAGTGTAAAGAACGTCATCCACAACGATGACGGTGCGTTCCTCCAGCGGCAGCGGAAGTTTCGATTCGCGAACGATCGGCAACTCAGAACGCGTTCCCACATCATCGCGATGCATCGCCACGTCGATGACACCAGTCTCAACGTTGATCTTCTCGATCTCGTGAATAAAAGCGGCGACGCGCTGAGCGATCTCCACTCCGCGCGACGGAATTCCCGCTAGAACGACGTGTGTCAGTTGCGGGTTCCGCTCAATAATTTCGTGCGCAATTCGTTGAAGCGCTCCACGAATTGCCTCCGCGTCCATCATCGGGACAGCGGTACCAGATCTCTTTTGCTTTGCTTGTTTCATGGGTTTCCTTGGCGACCTCACAGGATCGCATTAAAGGAACAAAAAAATTAGGAGGCGGACTTTTCGGTGCGTGCCTCCTTTCTTCGTCGGTCTCGCCAGTTGGAACGATATTTCACGATCCAATCCAGCAAGGCCTTTTCAAAGCCGATATCTCTTCCGGCTTTTTCGCTTTCGATCCACTTGTGTTTCAGGATCTCGGCGCGTTCCGCGAGAAACTCCTTGTACAGCACCGAATTCTTAACGAATTGAGATTGATCCTCCTCTAAAGACGGCATCTCAGGATTGTCTTTCATAAAACTAGGGGCGAGTCAACACAATAGGCGCGTCAACGTGGTATCGGCACCCCTGCCGATCTTTTGGCTCGAAGCCAGTGCCATAGCCATTTCGACGAGATAACCACGCTATTTATTTAACTCTCGTTTGCACCGGCGAGTTGCGGACATCTCTTTAGGGCAGGGTCTTACGAAGATTTCGGACAACTTTTTTGAATTCGGCTGCAACGGCGGACTCTGGATCTTCTCCGACGACTGGGATCCCGCGATCGCCCGACTCACGCGTGGCGATATCGATCGGAATTTGACCAAGCAAGGGGACGCGGAGCCGCTTCGCTTCGCGTTCGCCACCACCACTTCCAAAGATATGGTAACGTTTGCCGTCTGACGGAGAAACAAAATAGCTCATGTTCTCAACCAGCCCGAGCACCGGCACGTTGACCTTCTCGAACATGGTAGCTGCCTTGCGAGCATCGATTAGCGCAACTTCCTGGGGCGTGGTCACTACAATCGCGCCAGAAAGTGCGACCGTTTGGACAATCGTGAGCTGAATGTCGCCAGTACCAGGAGGCAAATCGAGCACGAGATAATCCAGTTCGCCCCATTCGACTTGTCGAAGAAATTGCTGGGTGTAACGCGTGACCATCGGTCCGCGCAAAATCGCCGGTGAAGTGTCGTCCAGCAAAAACCCCATGGACATGAGCCGCAATCCGTATTGTTCAATCGGGACGATTTTGTTTTCTTCTGTCGCCATTGGCCGCTCGCGCGTGCCGAACATTAATGAAATGCTCGGCCCATAGATGTCGCAATCGCACAGGCCAACGCGGGCTCCGGTTTGCTCCAAGGCGACCGCCAAATTTGCCGCAACAGTCGATTTGCCTACGCCGCCTTTGCCGCTTGCCACTGCGATCACGTGCCTGATCCCAGGGATTCGGGTTGCCCCCATCCCGGCGCCTGTGCCTGCGGGCGGCGCATGAATGTCGATCAAAACTTTTGCGCTCTGAACGCCATCAATCCCGCGCAGCGCTTTTTCGGCATCGTTCTTAATTGCCGCGGGAACATTCGGATCATTCGTCGCCAGCGCGAGCTGCACTTTGACTTCGCCACCGTCGATCTGAACCGATTTCACCAGGCCGAATGAGATAATGTCCCGAGTGAAACCGGGATACTTCACCGACTTCAAAGCGTTCTTCACCTGTTCCTCAGAAATCGACATATCAGAACCTTACGCGTGCCGCGCTAGAGGTAAACCATGCGCTCGTGCGCAACGAGGCAAGGGTGGACCGGCCTCTCCTGAAAATGCCAGTCCCCGGCTCGGGCCGATGGCAGAGGAAACGCCGAAGGCGCCAATATCAGGCGGCGAGGCCGCAATTTTCTTGCCGACGCGTTGAGCACAACGTGTTCCACCGAGTGGCAATCAAGTTTATCGGTCCTGGTAATCCATTTTGTAGCGAATCTGATATTCGTTTCCGCCAGAGGGATGAGAAGGCTGCTCGCCCCCTTTCGCTACAAAGTCCGGGTTTTGCCAGTCGGACCAGGCGCGGTATTTCGCCCTCATTGGATTCGCAGGCAGCTTGAGCCGGAAAATTCGGTCTGTGTCGCCAGGAAATTTCAACACGAAGAGCCGTTGCGAAGTGCGGAAATAAAGTTCGACGTAACCCGCGCGCACCCCTGGGTCTTGAGGCGCTTCGGTATGCCAGTAACCTGGCATTGCGTTACGGTCTGTGTCGAGTTCCGGCTGAACGTTGGTGAGACTTTCGACGGGCTGACCATTCGGCGGTTTTACTTCAAATTCCAGCAGCGGCGTCGGGCCATTGATGTTTAGAACATGCGGTCGACCGGCATACCAAATTCCAAAACCGGACACAGCAATAGTACCAAGCGATACACAAACTGCTATCAACCCGACAAAAAGGTAAAGGCCTCTCGTCCCGCGCCAGTAAAGCGTGAGAAGAATCAAGCCTGGCGCGACGATGCAAGTCACGAGCAGCGCGATCGCAGCGGCAAAATAACCGGCCTCGCCTTCAAACGTGGAGACATGAAAGGCCGCCGCTAGAGCTGCACCCAAAGCGAAGCCGAGAAATAGTCCGGCCCCGATGCCGATAATCCCGCCCAGAATTCCGAAAAGAATTGCGCTGACGGAGAGTTTTTTTGTCGCGGGTTGCACGAGATTGATCAGGGCGAATTTGCTGGGGTCATGCTCTGGAGAAGATCGATCCGCTGATGTGTTCGTGCGATCTCCACGATGAGACCCGAGTAGTTCCATCTACCGAGCGACTTGTTTGCCGCGACGTAAACGGTGCCTTTTCCTTTCGGTCCAGAGATGGGAATGGAGAGGTTCGCTTCACCGGATGCACCGTTCGCGTTCGTGTTTCCAGAGACAAGCAGTCCCTCTTTGATCGGTTGCCCGAGAGCCTCGATTGCGGAAGGATGTAGTTTTGCACGAACCAAAGCGTCCTTGTAAACGTCAGTCGATTTCATTGCGCTGAACACGATCAAGGTGACTGAGCCAACAAAAGCAACGAATAGCACGACTATGCCGAAACATCCGAGCGGCATGAACCATTTCCAGTTTTGGTTCCACCAATTCGGTCTTCGGTTTGGAGGAAGGGGCGCCTGATTCTGCTCCACGGAGTTTTTCTACTTCACTGGCGAGCGCCTTTGCAATCCTGAACGCGTTCAAAGTCAGAAAACCGCAACGCCTTGTAACGTTGCGTGCGAATCTAGGCTTGACGGGTTTAGGCAATACCCGGCACGATGGCCACCATGAAAATACAATCCTTTCTCCGACTTTTTTTCGCAGGCGCGTTGATCGCGTTGATGACGGCCTGTGCAACGACTCCTTCGGGCCCCGCTGCGCTCGCCGGCACATGGACAAACTCGTTTGGTACTGTCTGGACAATCAATCCTGACGGTACATTTCATGTCATGGCTACCAAGCCAAAGGCAGAGATCTGGGGCAATTATACCGTGGCAGGTGATACTGTGACGGTTCAAGAGACCCGCCGGGTGGGGCCGAGCCCGAAATCCTGCAGAGGCCCGGGCGTGTATAAATTTAGCCGACCGGATGGGAACACTCTGGCGTTGGTTTTAGTCAGCGATAAGTGCAAGCCGCGGATCCACAACGTGACGCAGCCGTGGCATCGGAAGTAGTCGCTAGCCATTAAAGGCGGACAACAACTGCTCCGGCGTCTTCCGCGCCAGGCTCAGACGCGGTCTTTTAACTGCGTTTTGCCGGCCGTACGGGCGCAATGAACGCAGCAGAAGATTTTGCCGTCGGCTTCCACACCGTGCCCAACAATTCGACAATTGCAATGTGGGCAAACTGGTGCCAGAGCGTGGATCGCGCACTCGAAGCTATCGAACGTGTGATGCTTGCCGGCTACGACCACTTCAAACGCCTTGTCATATTCATTTTCGCAAACTTCGCATGTAGCCATACATAACTCTTTCGCGCCTCGGCTGCTTTGCGGCGGTGTCCACTCGTTTCGAGAGAGTAGAGATCATACGGGAAAGTGATACTTTTCAATCGGAGGTGGTTATGGAAATGCCAAAAGAACTGATCGAGTGTTTAGACGAAAACAAAGTCTCTTATGAGGTTCTGCATCATCCGGAGGCAGTAACCGCGCAACGAATCGCCCAGGCCGAGCATGTGAAAGGCCGGCATCACGCCAAAGTGGTGATAGTCAAATCGGGCGACAAGCACTTAATGATGGTGCTGCCAGCTGACCACCACATTGATCTGGAGAAGATCGAGAAAGCGATCGGCAAACCCGTCTCGCTGGGTAAGGAACAGGAATTCAAATCGCTCTTCCCCGACTGCGCGATTGGAGCGATGCCGCCCTTTGGGAATCTCTATGGTCTCCCAACGTATGTGGATCCGGATCTGGCGGAGCAAGATTACATCGTGTTCGAAGCGGGCACGCACACCGACGCGATCAAAATGAGTTATCACGATTACGAGAAGATCGTGAAGCCAAAGGTGAACGACCTGGCGATCAAGCTGCAGCCGATGAAAGGAGCGTGAACTTACGCACTGTCGAGCAGCGCATCGTGAAAGACAGACAAAAGTGGAGGGCGGAGCTCCGCGACGCCTAACCATCGATCCGAGACGTACAACCCGTGCTTGGGCTTGTGGAGCTCGCCCCTCCATCTGCTTTGCTGCGCTGGTCCTTTGGCTTGCTTGCACGTCGGTAGCTTTTCCAGCGGAGAAAGTGGCGCTGATCAAGATCGACGGAGCGATTGGGCCAGCGACGGCGAGTTACATTGCGCGCAGCATCGAGGAATCCCAGTCGCAGAATGCCCAATGTCTAATCATTCAACTTAATACACCGGGAGGCTTGCTCGACTCGACGCAGAAGATCGTGCAAAGCTTTCTTGCGTCTCCGGTGCCAATAGTAGTGTATGTGGCTCCAACGGGCGCGACTGCAACCAGCGCGGGTTGTTTCATTACGATTGCGGCCAGCGTCGCAGCAATGGCCCCGGCCACAACAATTGGCGCGGCGCATCCGGTCTCGATAGGCGGGTTTCCCAGTGGCGGAGAGGAAAAGACCGACGAAACGATGAAACAGAAGCTGGAGAATTTTTCTGTGAGCTATATTGAGACAATCGCTGGTAAGCGTCAGCGTAACGTCGAATGGGCCAAGTCTGCGGTGAAGGAAAGTGCATCAATCACTGCTGAAAAAGCGCTGCAATTAAAAGTCATTGACCTGATTGCCTCCGATATTTCCGACCTGTTACAAAAGCTGAACGGCCGCGTGGTGGATGGGAAGACGCTCAAGACGGCGGGGGCGGAGGTTTCGGAGATCAAGATGTCGGCCTCGGAACACGTCTTTCAAAAACTCTGGCGGCCAGAGGTGATGTTCATTCTGATGCTTATCGCGATCTACGGAATCATCGGTGAACTGACTACGCCCGGCGCGATTCTTCCCGGAGTAGTGGGCGCGATCGCGTTAGTCCTCGCGCTTTATCTGGCGGCCATTTTGCCGGTCAACGTCACCGGGCTCGTTTTGATCGCGCTCGCGTTGATGCTCTTTATCTTTGACGTTTACGCGACCACACACGGTGTATTGACTGTGGGCGGAATTATCGCGTTTCTGATCGGTTCGCTCATGCTCTTCAATCGCGCCGATCCGCTTTTTCGTTTGTCGCTGAACTACATTATTCCAGCGACCCTGGTCACTGCGGCGTTCTTTGTTTTCGTTGTCGGAAAGGGCCTGCGCGCGCAACTGTTGCCAGTGAAGGTGGGAAGGGAAACGCTGATTGGAAAAACAGTGACTGCGTTGACCGCGATCGATTCACGCAGCGGCAGAGTTTTCGTCGAAGGCGAATACTGGAACGCGATCAGCGATACGCCTATCGAAAAAGACGAGCAGGCTGAGATTGCAGCCGTGCAAGGGTTAACCGTAAAACTGAAAGCCAAAGGAAAATAAAACCATGGAATTAATTGAAGCATTGCCGCGATTGATCAGTTGGGCCATACCGCTCATCGTTCTCGTCATCATCATCTTGCCGCAGGCCATCCGGATCCTGCGCGAATACGAGCGGGGCGTCATTTTTCGTCTGGGGAAATTACTGGGAGCGAAAGGACCGGGGTTGATTTTTCTCATCCCGATCGTCGATCGCATGGTGCGAATGGACTTGCGCGTCGTGACCATCAACGTCGAGCGGCAGGAGGTGATGACGCGTGACAACGTGCCGGTGACGGTCGATGCGGTTGTTTATTTCCGCGTGGTCGATCCGCAAGCCGCGGTCGTGAAAGTGGAGAACTTTCTCAAAGCCACCTCGCTCATCGCTCAGACCACGCTGCGCAGCGTGCTTGGCCAGGCCCCCTTGGACGACCTGCTTTCGCAGCGCGAGTCAATCAACCAGAAGTTGCAGGAGATCATCGACCGGCAAACCGAACCGTGGGGCGTCAAAGTCACGGCGGTTGAGGTGAAGGACGTGGCGTTACCCGACACCATGAAGCGCGCGATGGCGAAGCAGGCCGAAGCCGAGCGCGAACGTCGCGCAAAGATCGTCAACGCCGAGGGCGAATTTCAGGCCGCGGAAAAAATGGTGCAGGCCGCCGCGATGATGAGCGAGGAGCCGATTGCGCTGCAATTGCGCTTTCTGCAAACCATGCGCGAAATTTCCAGCGAACACAATACAACCACCTTTCTTCCCGTTCCGATCGATTTGTTCGCGCCATTTAAGAAGAGCGAACCACCCAAGTCATAGGACGAGCCTCGAAGACTTGCAGAAATTGAGCGCTGCTTATGAGGCACCATCTGAGCTCGCGCCTGGTTTGATCAGAGTTGCAACAACAACGTCCGTTTCCGACGCTGTGAAAACAATCCTCCTGTGCTTGCCCGAGAGGCAATCAATTGTGGTCAACACCGCAGGCTCCGCTGTGCCTGTTTAACTGACGTTCTTCACGATGTTTTCGATTTGCTGGCGAAAAAGCTTCGCGCCGCCGGAGGCAGGATGGCGAACTTTGTGGATTTCGAAATTCAATTCCTTCAATTGCGAAGCCGCCACGTTGCCAAGCGCGACGATTTCGTTGCACCGAAAAAGATCGAGGAAAGCTTTGAGCACCGACAGGCCAGCGGATCGCTCGGACTTGTTGGGCATGCGATTACTCAACATACCGCGCCGTGGATCAAACGAATGCCACGGGAACGCATTCCACAGGACGAATTGCTCCGGCTTTAGTCCGAGTGTGCGCAGTGTGCTCCAGACGATAGTTGCTGTCGGCTCCGAAAAGCCGTCCGGGCATTTCCGAGGTTTACTCGTTCGCCGTGCTTGGATGCTGGAAAAAACCTGTTCCGGGTGAATGCCGCTCTCTTTCTTTTTTCCGAGTAGCATTCGCTCGGAAGTCATGGGGATTCCACTGAAGTGACCGCCGCGATAGCCAAGTGCTTCGCCGATTATAGCGACCGTTGACTTGCCCAGCCGTTCTTCCAGATAAGCGCGTAGCTGGTTGCGCCGTATGGCTGGCGCGTTGTGGCCGACATCATTTTGCTCATCGACTTGCCACCATGGATTAAACACAGCGCCGGATGGCGAGTTTTTTAACAGTCGCAGAAAGTCATCGATCTCCTTCCAGGACATCTTCGGTTAAGCTTCAACAATGATGTGACGCAGGCAATCGTCGGTGCGACGACTAGGGAATTACATTGAGCAACTGATTTAAACGCGATGCCAGAGCTGCCTGATGTCGAAACATTCAAGCGTCACCTGGACGCGACATCGTTGCACCAGCGGATCAGCGGTGTCGATGTGGAGAGCGCATATGTGTTGAAAGGTGTTTCAGGGCGTGAGCTGGCGCACCGATTGAAAGGACGTCGCTTCGAATCCAGCCGCCGCCATGGCAAACATCTGTTTGTGCGCGCTGATGGAGAGCTCTGGCTGCGATTGCATTTCGGCATGACGGGCTCGCTACAGTATTTCAAGTGTGAGGAGCAGGCGTCGAAGCATACGCGAGTCCTCTTTGTTTTCGCGAGTACGCATTGCCTCGCATTCGAGGACCAGCGCAAATTCGGTGAGGTCGGAATGGTGAAAGATGTCGATGAATTCTTGAAGAAGCGCGCCCTCGGCCCGGACGCGCTTGACGTCAGTCTTTCAGTATTCCGAGAAATCTTTGAAAAACATCGTGGCGCGGTGAAGGCGATTTTACTCAATCAGAAATTGATCGCGGGCATTGGGAATATTTACGCGGACGAAATTCTTTTCCGCACGCGGCTGCATCCGGCGACAGAAATCTCCCGCCTCGCCGACGAGGCCCTCAGAAAGCTTTTCCGCGCGACGCACTACATTTTGCGAAAAGCGATCGCGGCCAAGGCTGACGTAAACCAATTGCCAAAATCATGGCTTCTGCCACATCGGGGCAAAGGCGCGAAGTGTCCTCGGTGCGGAAGGAAGCTAAGGTCAGCGAGGATCGGCGGCCGCACCGCGTGGTTCTGCGCGCATTGCCAGAGGAAACTCTCGTGAAGTGAAGCGTAAAGTGTTGCTGACTGGCCGCCCCGGATGCGGCAAGACCACATTGGTTAGGCGAGTGGTGAAGGAGCTAGCGCAGTCGGCCGGCGGTTTTTACACGGAGGAAATCCGCGAACGCGGGCTACGTCGCGGATTCAAGATCGTCACCCTTGACGGTAAAGAGGGCGTGTTTGCGCACGTGAATTTCAAAACACACCAGCGTCTTGGAAAATATGGACTTGATCTCTCTCCGCTGGAAACGATCAGCATCGAAGCCGTGCGCAAAGCCATCCGTGAGCGCGAAGTTACGGTGATCGATGAAATTGGGCCGATGGAAATCCGGTCGGCCATTTTTCGCGACGTAGTGAATGAAGCGTTCAACAGTCGCGCGCCGCTTCTTGGGACCATCACCGCGCGACCATTTCCATTCACCGATGCGATCAAAAAGCGACGCGATGTCACTCTGATCGAAGTTCGCGGGGACAATCGCGAACAGCTCGTCTCCGAGCTGTCAGACCACTTCACGGCCTGATTGGGCCCAACATTTCCAAAAGTGTAAGCGCGTTTTGCGGAGCTGCGCCTTCGGCGTCATTATCGAAGTATGCATGGACGACGCGGTTTTCGTCCAGCCAACCGCGGATACGTGCGGCCCATTTCCTCAGCGAGCGCTTGCTGTAGCTCGACGCGTATTTCCGGGTGTGACCATGCAGGCGGATGTAAACGAAATCTGTCGTGACTTCCTCCCACATCGGCCAGTCGGGCGCGTCGGACATACAGACCGCGACCGCGTGCTTCCGCAGGCATTCGGCTACTTCATCATCGAACCAGGATTTGTGACGAAACTCGATGGCGTGTCGCGTGCTCTTCCAGTGGCCCAGAGCGTCTAAGAACTTCTCCAGCCGCTCTGTGTCCTTTTTCAGAAATGCCGGTAGCTGCCAGACCACAGCAGCGAGACGTTTGCCGAGCGGCGACGCCGATTCGCGACAACGAATCACCGATTCTTCCACGTCGAGCAGCTTTTTGTTATGCGTGACGTAACGGTGACCTTTTATGGCAAAACGAAATGTTTCTGGTGTCTGATCGCGCCATTTTTTGAACGTGCTTTTCTCCTGGAGTCGATAAAATGTGCCATTGACTTCAATCCCGGTGAAACGCTGCGAACAGAATCGCAGCCATCGGTTTTGTGGCGTCTCGCCGTAGAAGTCCTTCCGCCAGCTTTTATAATTCCAGCCGCTGGTGCCGATGTATGCTTGGCCGAGCATCACTTCTCACTAAAGATTTCGAATCCCGCGTTTGGCGCACGCTTGTAGCAGAAAAACCCCGTGAGGTAATTCGAGCACAGGCATCCTGGCGCGTGTGTCGAGCGATTCGGCCGGCAAGATGCCTGCCGACCCCACAGCCAAGATGGCTGTGCTACTTCATACCATTGGGCGGAAGCGTCCCACCACTTCCTGCAAGCTACCGGTAATTTGGCCTAACGAACAGACTTCCGCTGCTTCGAGCAACATCGGGAAACAATTCTCACCGCGTTCTACAACGTCAGCCAGTTTCTCCAGCGCGCGTTTGGCTTTATCGGCATTTTTCTTCTTGAATTTGGCCAGACGGTCCACCTGCAACTGCTGCTTCTTGCGAGGCGTGCGCGCGAGTTTTACTTCCGGTATCTCCTCGCCGCCGTCGCGATAGCGATTCAGCCCAATGATTGGGCGAGTTCCATTGTAGATTTGCTGCTCGTACCGATGCGCGGCGTTCTGAATCTGGCTGCGCTGATAACGGTCTTCGACCGCTGCGAGCACGCCACCCAGTCGCTCGATCTCGCGGAATTCATCGAGAATCGCCGCTTCCACAGCACGCTCGACTGCCTTCATTCCGGGCGAACCGCTCAACATGTTCATGGTGTGTTTGAAAATGCCCGACTCCTCCAGCAGGATTGCCTGCCCGTGCGCGGCAAGCCGAATCCATTCTTCGCTCGGCGTCGTGAACGGTTCGTCCGCGCTGTTTGAGTGGCACGAATTCGTCGCGTTCATGTAAGCGAGAACCAATTCGGCCGCGGTGCGGGTGAGATTGTTTTTGAATTCCGCTGCGATTAGGGAGCGACCACTGGTCTGGGTATGCAATTTGAAAAGCTGCGCCCGCGATCCCGCGGCAAAAACGTCCTGCATTCCGATTGCCCAAATGCGCCGTGACACGCGAGCCAGCGCGATGTATTCGGCGTCGAGGCCGCAATCGAGGAAGAATGAGAGACGCGGACCGAATTGATCCACAGGGATTCCGCGCGCAGCAAACATTTCCGCGTAAGCGAATCCGTTTGAGAGTGTATAAGCGGCTTGTTGCACCGGCGTCGAACCAGCTTCGCCGATGTGGTAACCGCTGATGGAAATTGGATACCAGCGCGGCATTTCCCGCGTGGTGAACTCAACCATGTCGGTCAAAAAGCGCAACGAGGCTTCGATCGGGAAAATCGTTTCGTTCTGTGCCTGGACTTCTTTGAAGATGTCCGCCTGAATTGTGCCGCGCAACTTCGGAACAACTTTTGAGCCGAATCTGCGTTTCGCCGCCGCAATGTACATCGCCATGATGATCGGTGCCGGGCCGCTGATTGTCATCGACGCGGAAAAATTCGGCGATCCCAGATCAAAACCATCATAGAGCCGCACCATGTCTTCGACCGTGTCGATGGCCACGCCGCCCTCCCCGATTTTTCCGAAGACCCCATCCGCGTCGCTATCAATGCCATAGAGCGTCGGCCCATCGAACGCGGTGCTGAGCC
>WNFX01000416.1_pt1 | contig 54640 bp, 41 predicted proteins | sample 5400111 | NCBI WGS metagenome assembly WNFX01 (sample SAMN13153363, study PRJNA577476) | soil metagenome | isolation source: 40 cm soil or saprolite under grassland replicate 1 | place: USA:California | collected 2016-06-15
ATGGCAAAAAGAGAGGAAGCAATCATGCAAACGTTAACGCGGCCACAGACTCCTGGCGAGCCATACAAGGCACCAAAACGGCCCGGCAGGCGTTTCTCCCCTTTGATGCTTATCACTGTTATAGTCACAGTGGTTATTGCGCTGGGTGCCGGAGTATTCTTCGTCGTACGACCTATTTTTGGTTCACATGCTGCAGCGAATCCCAACCCGAATTGTAGCTTGCGGGTGCCCGCGAATCCGCTGTCGGCCCAGGGCCTGGCGACTCCATACAAGTTATCTGCCACCGATCCGGCGCAGGGGCCCTGTAACGAGGCCAATGCCGGGCAGTCAGCGTTTGTGCAGGCGGTGATCTTCGATCCGGCGACAAATACTCTTTCCGCCTACGAGCCGCTCGTGATCGACCGGGGCACGCAGCCCGCCGTCGCTCCGGTGGCGCCACAGATCCCGCAAGGATCTGTTGTAGGTCTCTGGTTCGGCTTCAACGGCACGTTCCTACACCTGACTGGTGGCACCTTCGCTGGTCGCTGCGTCAACGGCACTGGGGGCTCCGACTTTGGGCAGTTTGCCTATTGTAACGCTCCGAACTTCTTCCGCGCAGTGAATACATCCATCCAGGCCGGGAAAGTCACGGTCCCGGCAGCCGGAACGGCTTCGGATGGGAAAGCCTGTCCGACAACGCGCGACTTTGCGCTGGTCGATATGGACCAGAGCGACAACGTGCAGACGCAGTATCTCCTCAACGCCCAGGGCCAGACGGCGCAGGTCTCCGATGCTAACAAGACCCAGTTGCCGAACGCAACGACCATCGGCAACCCGAGCGATAACGCCCTGCTCTCACGCTTCGTCAATCCGGCGCTTGGATGCCAGTCCTGGCAGATCCCCGATCTGGCGAACAATGGCGCGCTGACCGCGACTATGGCGACTGACGAGTTACAGGCGGCGGCGAATCAGCAGCCGCCGATCGCGCTGGTCCCTGCCGGCGACGAGATGGTGCTTGTCAACAATAATGCCAATCTGATGAAAGTAAATGCGTACCGTATTGGTGTTGACCAGACGCCTGCTGCTACGCCCAACGATGCCAGCACGACGGCCTACTGCACCAATCTGATCAACGTGGGCTTGCCGCGTCTGCAACTGGATATGCAGACGTTCCTGAAGCAGCCCTCGCCCGATGGTGGCGCGACCGCTAACTCGCTCTTTACCTTCCTGGCGAACCGCCTTAACGCGACGCTCAGCAACAACGGCCTGAATTGCGTGGGTCTGCTTAACATTCAGAACCCCGTTACCTTGACGACCGATGCCAATGACATCGTGACGGCAGCCACGCTAACTATCGCCGGGACAGGCACAGGAACCGGTACTGGGACAGGCACAGGGACCGGCACAGGCACGGGCACGACAACGGCGCCGGATTGCAACGTGAACGGCACCAAAGTAGCGGGTTGCGCGGGTACGACGACGATCAATGGGCAGACCTGTACGTTGGCATTTGCCAATAACACCGTCTCGGTAACGTGTCCTGCGCAGGGCGGCACTGGCACTGGTACTGGGACCGGAACCGGCACGGGAACTGGCACGGGAACCGGTGGTGGCACCACAGGGACCACGCTCCCGTTCAACAACAGCGGCACCAGCGATGATGCGAAGATGGGCGCGGGCAACTTCGACGGCGCAGGTTTCAGCTACTCGGTGCAGGCGTTGCAGAACGCGGGCATCACGGCTGGCAAGGCGATCGCGTTCAACGGCGTCAACTTTACCTGGCCCTCGGCGGCGGCGGGTTCGCCCGATAACGTCCAGGCGGCGGGACAGGTTATTCCAGTGACGGCGGTCAATGGCGCGACGACGTTGGCCTTCCTGGGTGCGTCGAGCTTCGGCCCATCGAGCGGCAGCGCTACTATCACGTATACCGACGGCACGACGCAGGCGTTTACGCTGGCCTTCAGCGATTGGACGCTCAATGGCGGCGGGTCCGCACCCTTGAACGGCGAGCAGGTGGTTGTGACCACCTCTTACCGCGACTCTGCCAACGGCATGCAGTTGAACCAGATGCCGAACGTGTTCTACATGGGCGTCGCTTTGCAGGCGGGCAAGACGATCAAGAGCGTCTCGCTCCCCGCAAGCGTCAATCATGGTCAGTTGCACGTCTTTGCGCTCGGCACAAAGTAGTACATTCGTAGACGAACGGCTCGCGAACGCTTCTTAATAGAGGCGTTCGCGAGCCGTTTTACGCGGAAAAGGTCTCTCGACACGTTTTTTTCAGGGGAGCGATCTGCTTTTCGAAACTGTGTATATGCCCGCTCAAAAAGGGCAACATGGTTTAGAGGATATCGCGGCCTGTTTTGTTTCAGCGCTGCGTGATGGCTACGAGGCGGCTGCGTTGCGACCGTAGCGTACCGTCCACCAGGAGAAGAGCAGAATCACCGCCGCCAGCAGGAACATGACCGTCTCGTCGCCCAGGGTGTCTGCGATCGCGCCCGCGAAGAGCAGCACGGGGATCGAGCCGGCATTGTAGAACATCGACTGGAAGGAGATCACGCGTCCTCGCTCCCCCTCGGGTGCGTGCTCCTGCATCACCGCCTGCGCGGGAATGTTCACCATGTCGAGCGCGACGCCGATGAAGAACGTGATGCCGCTCACAATCAGGAGCGCTCCCAGCGCGGGCAGGGCCAGCAGGTACCAGGAGAAGCGGGCCGTAGGAATAAGTGCCAGCCCAATCGCCGTGCTGATGCTCCCAATCATGATAGCGCGCTCTTTCCCTAAACGCTGCGTCAGAGCGGGCATGATCAGTCCACCGATCACCAGTCCAATGCCAGCAGGCGCAAAGATGATCGGCATATCCTGGACGGGCAGGTGCAAAACATCGACGACATATGGACCCGCCAGTTCGCCGATCACCAGCAGCAGGACACTGACGAACGAAACCTGGAGCAGGGCGAGCATAAGCTGGCGGTCGCTGCGAATATAGTCCCAGGTCTCCTTCACATCGTGTCCTATGATCTTCCACGCCTGCTTGCCTGGTGACGTAGGAATCTCCGAATCTTGTTTCTGCGTATGCAAGGCCTCGGCAGGCATCGCCAGGATCAGCAGCGTGCAGACGACGTACATGATGGAGACGAAGGTGAAGAGTACGTCGTATGAATGAACCTGCACAGTGATCACGCCCAGCGAGAAACTGAAGGGTGGGAAAAGCGAAGTGATAAGTCCGCCAATGACCAGAAAACCGACCGCCTGTGCCAGCGTAAGCGTGATGTTGAACAACGAGAGTGCGGGCACCAGGTCTTTCGTGCCCACGAGGAGCGGGATCGCTGATGCCTCCGCCGGCATAAAGAACTGCGTGATCAGCGAGATGATGAAGGCCAGGACGTAGAGCGGCACGACCGTCTGCGAGTTCCAGAGCAGCGCCACCACGATCAGCGCGGTAGCCACAGCGCGTAGCGCGTTGCTGACCCAGAGCACCATGCGCTTGTCAAGGTAGTCGACATAGACGCCCGCGAGCAGACTAAACGGCACGGCGGGCAGCGTGAATGAGATAATGGCGATGCCGACCAGCTCAGTTGAATGGGTAATCGCCGTCACAATAGCGATCACGCCATAATTGGCGGCATTAAAGACGGTCTGCGAGAGCAATTGTGCCAGCCAGAGCAGCAGGAACGAGCGATTCCTCAGCACGGTCCTGAACGATCCAATAGTTGCCTGCTCAGCTGGTGATGTAGCCGGGATCTGATTATCACTTTGTTCTGTCTTCATGTAGCTCCTTCATGTGAGCCTTCAAGACGATTTTTCTCTTCCTCGTGATAGCAAGTATAGCAAGCTCACCTCTGTCTATGCGATTCCACATAAGTTTATCATATGAATTAAGAGGGGGATTGGATGCTAAAGAGAGGGATTGCAGAGGCGCAGGGCGACCGCGAGGGTCGCCCGTACAAGAACACAAAGGAAGTGCGAGTGCAATCGTGTCCTTGTACGGGCGATTCTTGCAATCGCCCTGGCACGTTGGTGAAAAGATCTTACGCCTGTTCGACATCGGGAGGATTTTCGCTCTTTGGAGCCGCGTCCGTCCCATAGATCATATCGGTAAGTTCCTTGCGTGAGCGCTCCAGGAAGTTGCGCAACTGGGCCTGGCGCTCCGGCTTATCGGCGGCGCTGCGCGCAGCGATCACGAAGAGCCGCGCGACCTCCGCAGCGGTGCTGCGCATGGCCTGCTGTTCCGGCGAGGGCTGGTACCACCCGCGCGGACCACCCCATGGGCCACCAGGACCACCAGGGCCACCCCACGGTCCTCGCGGGCCGCCCCAGGGACCCCAGGGACCGCGCGGCCCGTCGGGCTGCATCCAGGGAGGCGTCCAACCTTGCCAGTCTCGTGAAAAACGTCTGCCAAACATGAGTCGACTATCTCCTTATCTATGCTATGCAACAATGGGAGCGAGCATCTCTCTCCGGTCCCCTGACCGTATCTTCTCTCGTTCCTAACCACATATACGATATGTCGTATTGTAGGTTACAGAAAATGTGGCTCTGGCTCACTTTGTGTGATTCCGCAGTCGCAGAGAAAAATCATGTCTGTGAGAACAAGCGGCTAGAGCCTTCACACAAAGTGAGCCAGAACCATTTTTGCTCGAATCGTTGTCATACCCCTTTTGCAATACGCTTCAATTGAGCTGGATGGGAACCTCTACCTCCGCTATATGTACGCTGTGCAGCCACTGATGACATTGACGCCACCACATGCCCTCGCCGGTGTGTTCGGAGCAAACACCATGGCTGACCATGCATAATCGTAGGTGCCTGAAAATGTGTAGGTGAGCCCATCTGAAAGGCGCTGGGTCCTGATCACGAGAAAAGCCAGGCCAACCTTGCTCGTCACACGACCCCAGTTAGCTCCACACGTGGGCGAGTAGCGCAATTCGACGTACGAGTTACTGAATACTGCCGTTCGCACTGTATAGGCGTCGGCGCTGCAGCCAGTGGTTGCAGGATTCAGTCCATCGCAGCCATCACCCGAGCAGGTGACATGAGGCAAGCTCCTTTGAGTTGTGTTTGCAGGTAGGCTCTTCTGGGATGCGGATGCACTTCTCACTTCGCTAAAGGCCGTTATTCCAAACAGAGTAATTAGAAGGGTGGCTGACAGTAGAACGAGTTGGATCCTTCTCATACGTTTTGTCTCCTGCTTGAGAGGTGACTCGATAGATCGTCGAACGGCGACGCTTCGACCGCTGGGATGCTATCGATCGTAACGCAGTACAACAGTGTTGAAGACGGTCCTTGCCTCCATTACAATTGAACTTTTGTACAAAAGAGATCATGCAGATACACTTGGGATCTCAGTAGTATTCTTCTATCTATAAGACGCAAGAACTCGATATTTATTAAAATAAATGTTGTTTTTCTCTGCGACTGTGGGAAAGCGCGCGGCGTGATCTTGTTAGATGCCGTCTGCGCTTCCTATAAGCGTACGTGGCGTCTTCACACCCTCGATATAGATGCGGCGCAGCCCCTGTAGGATGCGCTCCTGGGAGAAGCCGCGCTCCTGGCGTTGGAAGCGGTAGATCATGGGGTGCAGAACGGCCAGGATAGCGTCAGCCGTGAAGGGCACATCGAGGGTGGCAAGCTCGCCGCGCTCCACCGCCTCGCTGAACAGGTTTTTGAGCAGATCGTATAGCCACAGGTAGGGAGGTGGGGACTTCTGCCTGGATGCATCGCACAGCCACTCGTTCCTGGTTGCCGCAACGGGTTCCAACAAAGGTCCTTGCTCCTCAAAAAAGGCGACCACGCGCGTCAACACACCGTCCAGGCGTGCGAGCGCGGGAGAGGTGGTGTTAGTGGAGAGCAGCGCGGCGATATCTTTCTCCATTTGCTTGTGACCTTCGTATAATAGATCCATGCAGAGGTCGCCCTTGTGTGCGTAACGGCGATACAGTGTACCCTGGCCCACCTCCGCCGCCCTGGCGATCTGGTGCATACTCACCGCCTGCACGCCGTGGGTCGCGAAGAGATGCTGCGCCGCCTCCAATATGCGCCTGCGATGCTCAGCAGCGTCGCGCCGCTCGTTACGCTGTGGCAAGCCGTGTGGCCCATGCAAGCCATGCAACCATTGGTGTTCACGAGATTCTTCCATGCTCCCGCTCCCCTCTTGACAAATGGACAGTTGTCCGCTACACTATTGGATATGGACAATTGTCCGTTACGAGTGTAGCACATTGGAGCGTTGTGGTCAATATGCCCTGTCACAAGCCCGTTGGCGAACACAATCCCCCGTGCGTCGGCCTGTGGAGCGCCATGGGCTTGTGAACCGCGCCCCTACATGGGTCGGTTGGTAAGGTCCATTCGGTTCCTTTTTTTGCACTGTAGAAAGAATAGATTATAGCCGATTATTGTTCAATGAACGAGCATCGAAACCTCGCCTATATACGGATCGCCTGGTGAGGCCCCTTTGTGCAAAAATCTGATGGGCATGTTCTTTTACCCAGAAATATGCACGTACCCGTCTAAACGTTTCAGATAGAAACTGTGTCGTCGCCGACACATAATCGCCGTTGAAGTCCCGGAGGAAATAGAGTATGTCAAATAAACCGGCCATCCTGGCCGAAGGTTTGCAAAAGAGTTATGGAAAGACACGCGCGCTGGCAGGTCTGGACCTGGCTGCTGAAGAAGGAACCGTTCTCGGTATGCTCGGTCCCAATGGAGCCGGCAAGACGACCGCCGTGCGCATCCTGACCACGCTCCTGAAGCCCGACGCGGGCCACGCAGAGGTCGCCGGACTGGATGTCGTTAAGCAGGCAGACGCGCTGCGCGCGCGTATCGGCCTGGCGGGCCAGTATGCCGCCGTTGATGAGAACCTTACCGGCTACGAGAATCTCGTTATGTTCGGGCGTCTCTATCACCTGCGCGGCTCCGTGGCGCGCAGGCGAGCGAGCGAGCTCCTCGAACGTTTCGATCTCGTCGATGCCGCCGGGCGCGTCGTCAAGACCTATTCGGGCGGTATGCGCCGTCGCCTCGACCTCGCCGCCAGCCTGATCGTAGCGCCACCGATCCTCTTCCTCGACGAGCCCACGACGGGCCTTGATCCGCGCAGCCGCCTCGGCATGTGGGAGGTCATCAGCGCCCTCGTCTCCGACGGAACCACCGTCCTGCTCACCACGCAGTACCTGGAGGAGGCCGATCAGCTTGCCAACCAGATCGCCGTCGTCGATCAGGGACTTGTCATCGCTAGAGGTACCGCCGACGAACTGAAAGCGCAGGTCGGCGGCGAGCGCCTCGAACTTACAGTAGCGCGTGGAGGCGATCTGGAAGCCGCCGTGCGGGCCGTAAGTCATTATGGCGTCGGCGAAGTGCAGATCAACGCCGAGCGTCGCCACGTCCTCATGCCCGTAGCGAACGGCGCGCAACTGCTCGTCACTGTCGTGCGCGAACTCGACGCCGCGCATGTTCCCCTGGACGACCTCGCCCTGCGCCGCCCAACGCTCGACGACGTGTTCCTCACCCTGACCGGGCACGCCACGACCGAGACGGATCAAATTACCGTAGAAGAGGCGCCACAGCCCGCCTTAAGGAGTAACTGATGAACATAAGCAATCTTCGTAGGGCGGAAGAGTTGATGCCGCCGGTGCGTCCCTCGCTCTACTGGACCTTCGCCGACGCCTTCGTGCTGGCGAAACGGCACCTGATGCAGATCCCGCGCATACCTGAGGAGCTGGTTTTCGCCACGATCCAGCCCATCATGTTCGTGCTGCTGTTTCGCTACGTCTTCGGCGGCGCTATCGCCGTCAGCGGCACCAGCTACGTCAACTACCTGATGGCCGGCATCTTCGCGCAGACCGTCATCTTCGGCTCGACCACGACCGGCATCGGACTCGCCACCGATCTGCAGCGTGGATTGGTTGATCGTTTCCGCTCGCTGCCGATGGCGAAATCGGCGGTCCTCACGGGTCGCACCCTCTCAGACCTGGTGCGCAACGCGTTTGTTGTCTTTGTCATGTGGGGTGTTGGCCTGCTGGTCGGCTTTCAGCCGCAGGGCAGCTTCCTGTACCTGGCGGGCGCGGTCGGTCTGCTCCTGCTCACCAGCTTCGCCTTCTCGTGGATCTCGGCGACGATCGGCCTGCTCGTGAGCACCGTAGAGGCGGCGCAATCGGCAGGCTTCATCTGGCTCTTCCCGTTGACCTTCGCCAGCAGTGCCTTCGTCCCCACGCAGAGCATGCCCGGCTGGCTGCGCGCCTTCGCCGAGCACCAGCCGGTCTCACTGATCGTCAACGCCGTGCGCGGCCTCCTGCTCAATCACCCCGATGCCGCGACGATCTGGCAGGCGCTCGCCTGGTGCATCGGTATCCTGGTCATCTTTGTCCCCCTGGCCGTGTGGGCGTATGGACGCCGGACGGCGCGGTAGGGGATAAAATGCGTGCTGTGTAGGAAATCCTGATGTAGGGGCGCGGTTCACAAGCCCGCCTTCGGTTGCCATCCACCACGCATTGGCCTGTGGAGCGATGCGGGCTTGTGAACCGCGCCCCTACATTATATTTCCATGCCTCCCCGTTCGGACCGACGGGCAGCGCCTGCTTCTTTCTCGCAGTACTCTGGCTCGAACTTGCCTGGCATCCATTCCTCGCTCAGCAATACCCTCATTAACTCGATCGCATTCCAACAATAATGCTATACTTGCACCAACCCGTGACGCATTTGGATTACTTCATCCAGATACGTCTACAATACTATAAAAGATTAGCCTTTGTGTGCGCATCAAGCGTTAGTTATCAGAGCAAACATTGGATATGGGTTGTACTACAAATAAGCAGGATATGGTAGACTCTGAGGGTCAATCAGTTCTAGCTCAACGACCATCATTATACATGCCCAGTTGCTGAGCGAGATCGGAAATTTCACATGCAGGATACAATCGAGACAGACCAGTTGCTAGAGCAATTAAAAGAACTCAGCCTGGAAGAGGGCCGCCGCCTCATCGTGGAGCACGCCTCAGCTCTGGATGATCCAGTAGCTTTCGGCGTTCGGCTTGCCGACGAGGCGCTTGAACTAAGCTATGCGAATGCGGCTACCTCGCTCAAGCTGGCGGAACTGCTAATCTTTTTCGGCGAACATATCCAGCATCGTTCCTCTTACGCGCTTGGCTTGAAGGCGAAAGGCGATATGCTGAAAGTTATTGGGTTGCACCAGGGCGCGTTGGAGTGCCTCGATGCGGCAGGGGAAGAGTTTTTAATCCAGGGGGATGAAGGAAACTGGGCACGCAGTCGCATCAGTTGGATCATTTCGTGCGCATGGTTAGGGGAAACAGAAAAAGCTCTGCAAGAGGCCGAGCGCGCACGTGAGACTTTTATTCGGCTTGGAGAACCTTACTGGGCGTGCCTCATCATACATAATACGGCGATGATTTATGAGAGTATGGGGCGTTATCAGGAGGCGCTTGAGCTCTATCAATATAATATTGTGACCTATCCTACTTTGACGGATCAAAGTGATCATGTCATCAAAAGAACTATCGCGTTAACCCAACTCAACCAGGCTTACGATCTGGCTTTACTTGGTCATTTTGAAGAGGCTTATCATCTTCAAAAACTCGCACAGTCCAGTTTTAGAACTCTCCATGATACAAGTTGCGTGATCACTACTGAAATGAATCTCGCTGAACTCGATTATACCCAGGGCTATTATGGTTCTGCCCTCCGTCGTTACTACGAATCATTAGAACTTATAACACGTGAAGCAATTGATGAGCCGTCACAACTGGCTTCGCTTAAGCTATGGATGGCGAATTGTTATATGAAGCTGAATAGAGTGCAGGAGGCGTGTCAATTAGCAGAAGAAGCGGTAGCAATCCAACGGCGACTTGGCATTTCACTCGAGACAAGCGACGCCCTGCGCGAATATGCGGCGACATTGATCGCGGTGGGGAGGTTGCCGGAAGCGCTGGCAACGCTTGATGAGGCCATTCTCCTCTTCGAGAGGGGTAAACTCGACTATTATTCAGCCATCACAAAACTCCAGCAGGTAGAACTATTACTTGAGATGGGCCGCGCTGCCGAAGCGTACCAGCAGGCCGAGCTTCTGAAGTCATACTTCGACAGGAAAAAGCTGGTATCACGCTCTGTACGTGCCGCTCTAGTAATGGTAGGTGCACTGAAGGTTATGGCCCAGTCAGAAAACGTGCGGCAAGCTATCGCGCTCGGCAAAAAGGTTGCCGCACAGGCACGTCAACATAATTTACAAGAAGAGGCGTACAAGAGCAATCATCTGCTCGGCCAGTTATTCAGCTCGCAGGGAGACATAAAGAGGGCAACAAATCATTACAGGGTGGCTATCGCTCAAATTGAGCGCATGCTTGACCACCTTGTCCCTGATCTTTCTCCAGCCTTTCTGCATACCACCTGGAAAATCTATGAAGAAATGATTGCGCATTGCCTCGGGCAATCTCAGTTTGCGCAGGCCTTTGGTTATCTCGAACGAGCGCGTTCAATAGCCTTGCGCCAGCATTTATCTAGGATAAGAGCTCCGCGCGGGCAGAGCAGTGACGATGCCCTATCAGTAGCACAAACCAGTAGCGCAACGATTCTGCGCTTGCAAAAAGAACTCAATGAATGGCAGGAACAGTATCGCCAGTACAGTGCCTTACTCGCCGATACCGCTACATTAACCACTTTCTCGCTCGATAGGTCTGCGGTTGAGCAAGAACTCAAACGTTGTGAAGCGAAATTGAGCGAACTCTTTGAACGCTTGCATATCTACCAATCCACAGTCGAAGTTCCCGCTCAAAAAAAGCACAAAAAAACGGCCATTCCATACCGGTTAGATCTCTCGCAACTGCGCCGTCAACTTGAACCGGGACAATGTCTCCTGGCTTATTTCGCCTACCAGGGGAAACTGGTGATTTTCCTGCTGACAAAAGAAGCCCTCGTCACCCGAGAAGTACCAGGTGGGGCAGCACGGTTAGAGAGCCTGTTGCTACTGTTATATGCTCATCTCCAGCCTATGGGTTGGTCGGATATTCAACATCCTCCTCAAGAGGCAGTTCGTCGCCTGCTTCAGAGGCTGTATACCATCCTGTTAGCCCCCCTTGACGGCAAAATGCCATTTGACACAAAGTCATTGCTCGTTATTCCTTTTGGGTCGTTACACGATCTTCCATTTCACGCGCTGCATGATGGCACTCAGTTTTTGATTGAGCGTTTTCAAATCAGCTATCTTCCGGCCAGTAGTCTGTTGGTCCATCTGAACAATAGCAGCAGGGAAGTTGCGCCTGGCTCAGCAAAGACACCTCCAGTCGAGCACAGATCACCTTTGATCCTTGGCTATGCCGGTACCGGACATGCACGGCGAACACTCGATGAGGCGAATATGCTGGCAGAACTGCTCAAGGGGCGCTGTTACCTTGAACAGGAAGCGACCATCGCTCGCCTGGTTGAAGAAGCCCCAGGCCGCTCACTCATCCACATTGCAACGCATGGCCATGCCCGCCTGGACGCTCCCCACTTTTCCTCCGTTCTGCTGGCCGATGGAGAGTTTAATGCCATCGATGCTTTTCAGTTAGATATCAAAGGATGCCAGCTAATAACATTGAGTTGCTGTGAAACAGGGAAGGCGTTGATCAGCGGGGGCGACGAGCAGCTTGGCCTGGGACAGGCATTCCTGGCAGCCGGGGCAAAGTCTCTGCTGATGAGCCTCTGGCCGGTCGAAGATCATGCAACGGATGTACTGATGCAACATTTTTATCAGCGCCTGCTAGATGGCGAAACAAAAGCAGAAGCACTGCGCGCCGCCCAATGTCACCTCCTGCATCACTCGACATCCATGCATGCTCATCCGTATTTCTGGGCCGCATTTCGTCTCGTAGGAGATACCGGCGTATTTACCACTGGCATGAGTGCAACATTTTAGAGTGAGAAGAAACCACACCCTAAAAACACCTGTTCCTGGCGTTCCAGAATCGGATACCTGTAAGAGAAGTCAATTCTAGCTCTAAGAGTAGATTTTGGAGGGACATTATGCAACATACAGCACAAGAATCTGAGCACTCTCAATCCCTGTTGCGGAACCAGCCATTCGTTTACTGGCAGGCCAATCAGGTAATAATCACCTTCCATACTCCCTCTCCTTTACCACGCAGTACAGAGGAAGTTAAACGTGTCATCGCATCGCTGAAACTGGACGCCCTGGATGGATTTCTCACCACGCATGGCTTTCACCTTAAATCGTTGACGACGAAAGACGTCCCTCGTCCAGAGATGACACCCTCTGAGGAGAAGTCCTGGGAAGAACGCGAGCAGCTTGAAGAGGAACTTGAACAACTCGAGGCAGAAGTTGAATGGCTGGAACGCGTATCCCGCCATCAGTCGCCGTTTTCCCAGCTGCGCGGCTCCGATGGTCAGCCATACAAAACTCCCGGTCAGCGAGACCTGGAAGAGCTTGAGCAGGAGATCGAACGGCGCGAGCGTCTCCTTCTCCAATATGAGGGCACCGTTTCGGAGAATGAGCCGACTGACAGGGGGCGCTCCTCAAGTTCTCTGAACAGCTCAGTGGGGAAGTACCTTTTTGCCTCATCGACAGGGCAAGGAACACTAGCCGCTTGCTGTTTTAACATCGTCAACCCGACTCTTGCCCTTGCTTCATCGAGATATGGTCATGACAAGGGGGAGCCTACAAACTCGGATACAACTCAGGCGATTGTGACACTGCTCAACCACAACCTGGATATGCTCAGGGAAGATGGAAAGATTCCCATCGTCTCAGCAATGCCTAACTGGATAGGCGGAGTAACTGGTGGTAGATCTGCGAACTGCCCGGCCGATCCTCCGATTCCTCTCACAGGAAACAATACTGCCTACAACAACTGGCGTTTCAAACTGCCACAACTCTCAGCAGAAATGGAGGGCTTGAATGGAGATGACGTGACAGTTTTCGTCCTTGACACCATTCCTAAAGCCGAGCATATCAAGAAAGCTGCTCAGAGCGCGGGAAATAACAATTTGCTACTGAAGGATTTTGCAGAGAACATGGAAGGCGCCTCGCCAGCGATCATGATTGATTACCAGTCGATACCCAAAAGACTTACTGGCGTCCATACGGGCAAAGATCTCAATGATCAGTTCTATGGCTTCGAGATGCCTGATCACGGCCTGTTCGTCGCCGGTATCATTCATGACCTTGCCCCCAAGGCAAAGATTGAGTGTGTGCGCGTCCTCAATGACTCTGGCATTGGTGATGTAGTTACACTTTGCGCCGCTCTTCAGAGTATACAAAAGCGCATGGTGCAGGGAATGCTCGGGAAGGTCGTCGTCAATCTCAGTCTGGTGATCACTCCCCCCGATGAGTATTTACCGGGCATCTGGTTCGGCAATGACCGTTGCTTTCACGCTCAAGACCTGGCAGCTGCCATACAAGATATCGAGCATTTGCGTGTTGGATTACATAGTGTAATTAAAAGCCTCGTCGAGCAAAAAGCTGTAGTCGTTGCCTCCGCGGGCAACGAATCCGATATAAACAAGAATCCACAACGTTTCGGGCCGCGCCATCCCGCGGCTTTCCACGAAGTCATCTCGGTGGGTTCTGTAGATAAGCATGGGCAAGCAACTACATACAGTGATTATCCCGCTTTGCCGCCGGAACAAAACGGCGTCGCAACTTATGGTGGCGCTATCCCGAAACCTCTGCCACAAGGGCAGCCCCAAGAGCCCCCCGGCGCCAAGACCTGGGCTGATGTGGAGGATGCAGTCGTTGGGATCAGGTACATCATTTTCAACGCCCATTATCAGTGCTCTGGCTGCTCGCGTGCTGGAGGGGCAGAAACGGAGCTTCTTGCCGACAAATATGTCCGTACAGAACATAATCACGACTGCGCCCGGCCAGCAGCTACTCACGGGCGGCAGTGGTGCTCTCCCAAACAACACAGGCTTCGGCGTCGGGATAGGCATGCTGAAGGCTTACCAGGAGCACTCGTAAGGAAAACGCGTTTGCGGCGCTCCATTATCTGGTTGATGGTAATGGCGCGTCGCAAACACATTAACCCTGCTCCATCGTCACACCCCGCTTGACATCCTCCTCCTCTAGATCATACAATTTGGATATACTTTATTTAGTGTATCAACTAACTTCAATCCATGTCATTGTCATAGAGCAAGGATATTTTTTCTGCCGTCTTCGTGCAAGGAGCTTGATTCGATGCAGACTACAACACCTGTTTCTGCAGGCGTGCCGCGTGTAGATACCAACCTGGGCAAGTTTTCGCAGGGCTCTACGGTTGTACTCGCCGCGCTTGCCTTTCTTTTTAATCAGCCCGTGCTCGTGCTGATTGCTGCCGTTGTGATGACGTTGAGCGCGCTTGCACCTGATATCAGCCCGTATCGCCTGTTGTACCGGGGTGTCGTTGTGCCGCTGGGACTGTTGAAGCCGCGCGTCGTGGAGGACGATCCGGCTCCGCACCGTTTCGCGCAAGGTATCGGCGCGGTGTTCCTGATTGTCGCAACTATCGTGCTCTTCTTCACGCACGCTATGGTGCTCGGTTGGACGCTCGATCTGATCGTCTTTGTGCTGGCAGGGATCAATCTGACCGTTGGTTTCTGCGCGGGCTGCTTTGTCTATTATCATCTGGGACGCCTTGGCGTGACGCCAAGAGTGCGCTATGAAGGCGGCTTCCACTGGCGGGGAGTGTAAGAATATATGCTGGAGATAGTGGCGCGCCTGGGCATTCTGGCCATTGTGGGCGCGGTGACTGCGTTGCTCGTCTGGACGGGTCGGAGCTATGTGGAGACACAACGCCGCCGGGCCCTGGCCGCCTTGTCGTTTGCTGGCGGGGATACGACGGGATCGGAAGATGGTCGCTCGCCTATACGCATTCTGGCCTTTAGCAGCGCCGATTGTCGCCAATGCCATCAGCTACAGGAGCCTGCCCTTAAGCGCGTCCTGGAGGCGCGTGGCGAAGCCGTCAGTATCGTGGATGTCGATGCGACTACCGATGAGCAGCTTGTGCAGACGTATCATGTGCTCACAGTACCCAGCACCGTTATACTGGATGCAGCGGGCAATGCGCACGCCGTTAACTATGGCTTTGCCAATACACAGCGCCTCCTCGCACAGGTCGACGAAGTGCTGGCGAAGGTCTTAGCTTGAGATCTTTTGAAAGTGTAGAATTGTAAAGAATCTGTTAGCTTAATTGCAATTTAAAACTGCCTTCAATTTGTGCTTCAACTCAGGGGACGGTATTCAATTCCGGTTGCTCGCTCTTTATATCTTGTTTGAGCCGGTTGCGCTGCCAGGGCCAGCCTACCTGCATGCAGAGGTAGCAGAGGGCGGAGAAGAAGACCGAGATGATAGTGGCATGGAGGAGCGCCGCCAGCATCTGCCCGCCGCTCAGCACATTCTCCATGCCGCTGATCGCCTGTAGGGTAATGAAGACGAACGTCCACAGGGCGCCCTGCACGATATCGCGGCGCGCGCGGTAACTGCGCAGAACCACGATCAGGAAGCCGAGCACCAGGAACCAGAGCAGGCCGGCGGCGTAGCGATGAAGCACCTGAATGCCCGCCAGCGAGGTGAAGTCGGGGAAGAAGGTAGAGCCGCAGGTCGGATACTGGTAGCCGCAGCCCAGTATGGCGCCGCTATGCTCCACCAGCGCGCCTGTGTACACAACGAGATATGTGTAGATCGCCAGCCCCCACACCGGAAATTGCAGGCTGCGAATGGGAGGAGCTTTCTCCTCCTCTGGATGTTGCTGCTCCCTGTGAAGCTGGAAGAGGCGGATCGTCAGCAGAATCAAGCTGGAGAACGCGATCAGGGAGAAGCCGAAGTGGACGGACAGGAACCAGTTCTTCGTGAACGTCCCCTCGTAGATGACGGTGAGCGCGCCCAACGCTCCCTGCAGGAGCACGAAGAACAGGCTCATCGCACTGAAGAGCCTGGCCCGGAAGTCGCGCCTGTACAGCAGCCAGGTTGCCACCGTCAGCGCAACCACCAGCAACCCATCAGTGCTTGACATAACACGGTGGCTATACTCGATCACGCCGGCGACAGTAATCTTGCCGGGAATGATCTGGCCGTGGCAGAACGGCCAGGAGTTGCCGCAGCCCAGGCCCGAATCGGTCGTAGTGACGAGCGTGCCCAGCAACAAAATAAGATATGTAGCGAGCGAGGTGATGATCGCGAGTATTCTTACGAGACGACGAATATTCACTGCTTTATTTCCTCCACCTGTCCAGGTCCCTCATAAATAAATACAGATCAGACCGCGAGAGCGAAGCGGGTCTGATCTGATCATAGCGAAAGATTGGCGAATTGTCAAAGGTTATGGCAAATGTTTCAGGTTTCGTCGTTCTCTGGCTTAATGTGTAAAGAAGTAGACATCAACGTTTACCAGGTTTGATGAATTGCCGAGCGTGTAGAGGGGAACGTAAAATGACGAGCGGTCAAACACGGTAAAACCGTCCTGATTAATAGTTCCCAGGATACTATATATTTTTTGCGCGACCTGTTGCGCCTGACTTATAGATCCTACGTCGGGCGCTCCACCATAGACGATAGCAAGCCCCACGCTTTTCCCTTGCAGGATAGAGGTGTTCTTTACCTGTTGCTTGATGTCATTGTCCTGTGAACTTCCACTGAGGAAGGCGTTAACATCGTTTATATTTAATGTGAAGCTCTTATAATGAAAGTCGAGTCGTTCCGGTTTTATTTGTGGCGGAATGCAGTGAAACGCTACGATAACCGGCGTGGCGGCGGTTTTGTCGCTCGTGCGCTGCGCACTGAAGGTGAAGGAGCCGTTCTGGCAAGGCATTGCGGAGATGGTCATGGTGATCGACTGGCCGGGAGACAACGTTCCGCTCTTGTGGCTGTACTGGATACCATCACTGATATCGCTGCTCACAGACCAGGTAATGTTGCCCTCCGAGGTCTTCGACTCGTCGATGGTGACGGTGCATTGAGGCGCAGATGTTCCCCCTGTACAACCCGCGGAGGTTGAGTTCGCGTCAAGGGTGGTCGGCGTGACCTCCAATGTGGGTGGCAGGACCGGTTGCAGCTTGATGCCGCCGGTGTTGGCAACCAGAAAAAGGGCGGCGAGGGCCAGGAGCAGATCAGCAAAAAGCCAGCCGCTCAATAAGACGGTATCACGTACACGAGGCATAGCTATATAACCCTCCCCAACGTATCATGATCGTTGTGTGACGTTGGCACAGTATCAAGCACATCTCTCAGTTGCTGGCTGGCTCGCAGTATGGCGATCGCCGATGCTTTGAGCGTATTTCCGCTGTTCTCCATCGTATGGGCTGCGTTTTCACAGCTCTGGGTGATATTGCTGAGATCGACGACTGCGGCCATACCGGGATTATCGACCATTGCTGCTTGCAGGCGCATCATATCGTTCATGCTGACCGCCATGCTGCGTAGAGAGATTGCGCCAGTATTCATCTCGCTCAATGCATTCTTGACGCCGATGGTAGCATCTGAGAGAAGGACCGCGAGCTGGCCCTGTTTGTCGTGTTCATCGCGCAGGCTTTGTAAGAAGGTTCCGTGTTGCTGTACGAGGTCGCTCTGCTCTGTGCCCAGGGCAGCGAACTTTTCGACCGCCAGTGTGAGCGTATCGAGGGTATCTGCCAGTTCCGCCGCCATCTTCTGTTGCCTGGTGACCAGGTCACCGATGTTTTTAGCGTTTCCTTGCAGAAGTCCAACCGACCTTTGCACCGCATCCAGCAGGAGCGCCTGCTGCTTCGCTATGGTATCAGCCGGAGTAATCAGGTTATCGATGCTATTGCTGAGCGAGGTATTCGTTGTCTTGAGCGCTTGCGCCGCATCCTGTATCTCGCTGGCCGTCTTTACTACTCCAGAGGTGAGTGAGCCAAGCTCGGTCAAATATTCTTTGCCTGCCTCCACCTGTCTGGTCACTTCCTGTACGATCTGCCCCAGTTGTATCCTGGTCTGCTGTGTGGCGCTCGTGAATTGTCCGGTGATGTCGTGCGCCAATTTCTCGAAACGGGCCGTTGCGTCCTGGGAGAGCCTTTCTATGCGCATACCGGAGTCCTGGGCCAGCTTGTCTAAACGCGTGATGCTCTGTTGCGACGTAGTCTGTACCTGGTCGACGATGTGGCGCATGGTGCTTTCGAGATTTCTGGCGACCAGTTCCAGGTTGTTCTCGGAGGTAAGCTGGGGGCGCGCATGCAGGCTGAGGACCGCGCCAGTGATCGCGTGGTTGAGGTTGGCGCGCAGGCGTTGCGCATCCTGGTCTTTGCGGGCCGTGCTGCTATTAGACAGGATATAGGCGAAGAAGGTGAGCGCGAAGATGAAAAGCAGGATAATAACGTCGGCGACAGCAATGCTGCTCAGCGTCAGGTATTCCGGTAGTGTGCCTCCGAAACGTTGCTGCCAGAGGTACAGGAAAGGTTGAGAATAGAGATCAAGCTTTTTGGCCTGGACGGCGGCGTTGATGAGATCGGTATACCTGGCTGTGGCCTGGGAGATGCCGTACCAGGTGACGATGATCGGCGCAAAAATGAAGGTATTGCGGATCACCTCTAGAGATGCCACAAATCTATCCAATCGGCTGGAACTCGCGCTATGGCGGTAGCGCTCCACAATACTATCCGGGGCGATCATAGCGTGCACATCGGCATACGCCCAGGCGCCCGCGTGCATATTGTTCTGAACCGCGTCTTTGAGCAGGTTCAAACGATCGTAGCCGCCGGGATCGCTGTCCTGCACTTTCTCCGCCAGCTTATCCAGAGACTCAACAACCGAAGATGTATCTATCATGCTTTCCTCCTCAGCATAAAACAGTAGACGCATGTGCTATTCTTGCAAAATAGTAACCTATACAGATGAATCAGAACGTTAGCCTCGCTTTTTTCGTCGCTGCTGGTCATCGTCTTCAATGTGAATTTTTGTGAGACCTGGCGGTGATTGTGGCGCCTGCCCTGGTGCAGTGTTCGCGCTCTGTGGTCCGCCGAGGTCCATAGCCTTTGGCTCCTTGTGCGGATAGATATGCCTCTGCTTATCATTAGCCGGTACCTTGACCCTGAAGCGGGCGAATATCGACTGAGACGGTGCTTCTGACCTTTGAGCGCCCGTTGTTGTATCGTCAACCACATTGACCTGCTCCCATAGACCGAGGTTGCGCAAATAGAGTTTCCATCGCTCCATTGCTTCCTGGGGAAGTCTCTGCTCCTTGATCAGGTCATGAAGCCTCCTCCACTTTGAGACCTCAGTTACTTTCACAGAGGGAAGCAATGTATCCAGGAATGTCTTCACAAAATGACTTGTATTCGCCTGTCCGTTCCATAGGAGCACAAATATGAGGTAAGGCAAGAGCGAACTTGCCTTCGGTTGTTGATAGTAATTCGCTGCTTGTTCCGCGACCTTGTAAAGGAGGCGGGGTGCATCATCTCTTATCTTTGGCACCTGTTGCATATGTGCCATGATAGCGGTGAGATCATTGGTAGTTCTGATGCAGAAAACAAATGCCCGTGTCAATTTTTTTGTTAAGGATGCGTTAATAGGCAGGAATAAGAGTGCTGTTGCCAGGTTACGCAGCGCTTCGGGATGGATCTCCGGTGAGGTGCAGTACTCGTCGATAATCAGCCAACATTGAGCGCGACGCCGAACGTCCTCACTCAGATGAAGTTGTTGATAATGTCGTCTTAAAGCTATAAAGAACAACTTCGTTTCTGCCCGATCCAGGTCATCAGTAGTGAAGGCGGTGATATACGTGTTGATGTATTCTACAAGGCCAGGAAGCTGTGAGTGAAGCGAGAGATAGTTTGCCCCATACTTATCCACAAAACTGATCTGTTCCTCTGCTGTTAAGGCGGCGGCGCGCAGAATTTTCTCGGCGGCACGCGGATCGCGCAATGGTATAGATGGGTCCAACCAGGCAAAGAGCACATCCAATTTTTGCTTTGACAGTTGTTGCCACTCGTCTTTTCCCGCGTAGTTGTTCACAGCCTGAGCAAACTGAGCAAAAAGCTTCTGCGCCGCTGCTGATTGCTGGAAGAAGGGGATATACTCCGCCGCACGTCCGTAGTCTCTGAACAACTTCTGGCTCTGTATCGCCGTCAGAGGGGCTGCGGCTAGCAGTTGTTCCAGGTAACGGGGATCGATATGAGGGTCCAGAAGCTGGAATAACAGGCCAGATACATCAGCATGGTGTGCCTGGACGAGCCGACCGAACCAGTCAACCATGTGCTGAGCCAGCCCTGGTGCCTGGTGCGCCACTTGAAGATAGTGCTTGCCGCATCGTTCCAGTATTCGGGCTTGTTCGTTTCCTGTGAGCGACGATTTTTCTAAGAGAGAGAAGATCGTTCTTTCATCAAGTGACGTATGAATAAGCAAGATGAAGAGACGCTCCAGTTTTTCGCTCTGGGGAAAGTCGCGCAGGAGTTTCCAGTAGAGGGAGACCATTGCTGGAATGTCCTCATCGCGCTCAAGGTATGCTGCCGCATCGTGCAGAAAGAAGGCGTTCTGTTCCTCTGGCGTGCGGTAGACGCGGGCGATGCTTCTCTCCAGGTCCGCCCGGCTCCGGCTCCTCGCGTGGAGGAGGGCGAGGAGCTCCTTTTGCCTGGGATAGCCGTGGTCGATGAGAAGATCGAGGAGCGCATCGCCTTCGACTGGCGAGGATGCGAGTAGATTGCCCAGCAGCATTTCTACCAGGCTCTGATAGGATGCTGTTCCTCCATAGCCTGCGCTTCGTGTGAGTGTCGTGACAAGCTCTTTGGCGTGCAGCAAGAAATGCCTATCTTGATTGAGCAGCGTGAGGATCTGCTCAATCAAGGTGTCTAATGGCGGTTTGACCAGATAGCCGCACTCGACTAGTCTGATCAGCAGGCTCGTCGCCATGCTGTAGTGCGCATCCTGTAAGAGTTGTGACAGTAGTGTATGGATCTCCTTCGAGTAGTCCTGTGCCAGCTCCTGCGCGATTTGAGGCGTGAGGGACGGGTCGGACAGTGCCCCTTCAACCGCGAAGACGGGCCATTGTCTGTGACGTTCAGGCAGGCTGACTTTGAGAAACTTGCCGAAGCGGCTCCAGGGGACGACGATCAGGGGGCGGATCGCGTTGTCACAATAGGTGTTGATGGGCAGTGCCTTGTTCCAGATCTGCAGGAGCCAGAAGCGGATATCCCATTGTGTTTTGAGATAGGCAGTGGTGTTTTGACTCTCAAGTATGGCCGTCAGGAGTGCCTGCCAGACCTCATCAGGGTCTTGTGGCATCAAACAACTATCCATGACTTTGATGAGTGCAATGATCTGTTGTTTTTCAAGAGTGATCACACCGCTCACTACAGCACCCGTTCCTCGCGATCTTGCGGCCTGTTTCATGGCGCCAACGATCTCTTGAATAGCGCGCCTGGCCAGTTGTGCGAGGGCTTCCGCCAGCGTGAGTCTGGGTTTCTTCGCTTGCGCGCTGCTTTTATTTCTCTTGCGTCGCTTCTGCGGCCCCGAGAGAGGTGCGACCGGTTGTTGTTCGAGTGCCAGCGCCGCGTATGCGCCCGAGCCGGCTGGAGAGGTGCCAGCACGTTCCGTCTGAGCGAGGAGTGTGCTCAGAATGGGAGCAAGCCGTGTTTCGCCCCACTGTGGATTTTCCAGAATGTGATCAATAACTTTCTTGCGAAATACCTGGCTGTTCAAGCGATCGAGACTCAGGTCGGCATTGGTGAGATACCGTTCGATCTCGGCCCTTCCAATGCTCTCCGCGTTGGCAATCTCATCGTTGTACAGTTGCAAGAACAGATCAACGGTGAGCGTCTGGCTCTTCTCGGCCTGGGTGCAGAGTTCATCAAGCTGCTTCATGCTATCTGCGATCAGGCAATCGGTGGCGTAGGCGGCGAAGTGAGCGGCCAATGGGTGGGGGATGATCTGGGGATGGCCCTGCAGGCGCGACTTTTCCCCGGTGGCGCAGTTAATGACGAGGTGATCGCGATACCAGTGCGGCGGCAAGACCTGGCTGGCATCACCCGCACTGCCGGGAGCGGCGATCCAACTGGTGCCGATGATCTCGGTGGTAGCCTGTGTGATGTCTGGCTCATACGTGCTGAAGGTGAAATTCGTCAATAATTGCCTGGGGAGACAGTTTGCCAGACCGGCGATGACATAAGCGATCATGGCGGCTTGATGCGCGGGCGCGCCGATATAGAGCGGTTCCCTCCCTTTACGTGTCAAGTATGCTTCGATCGCAAATGACAGGGCATGTTGCACCTGCGCGAACTGCGGACGGAAGCGTGGATTATCGTCCACTACCAGCGCCGAGAGCGGGAGGGCACCCAGCATAGTGCTGCGCCGATCCAGGCTCTGATCGTTGGTTTTCCAGAGTCCGGCGTCCCACAGCCAGATCGCATCTTCGGCAGAAAAATAGTGAGAGTACTCGCCTGTTGCCAGGACGTGGACAAAGAAATTACCCGGTCGCCCAACGCCATCTTTCCCGCTATAGTTCTTATGCACGAGGATATATTCATTGTTCCAATCGGTGCGGATGAACGCGAGACCGACCGGGGCCATCTCTGGTGTAATAGCGAAAGGGTCGGTGCCTGGCGGCAAGTCGTAACGCATGTAGCGGTCCATGCTTTGCACGCGCGGGCCATAAATCTCCGTGAGGCCCGGAGATGCGGCGCGTACACGGAAGCCTGCATGTACAGAGCTGAGTCCCACATCAGACCATGTGTACCACAGTTGTTCAACAGGCATATTCTCCATACTATTCATTTTCTTCTTGCGTCCTCCGTCTCTTCGCACTCACATTGGTTGCCACCGCAGTAACTCTCAGGACCCCTTGAGTAGGGATGGGGCTTGCCCCCATCCGGTTTCCCAAGAACGCGACTCCCCAGCCTGATCGCGCTGGCCGGGCCGGATGGGGGCAAGCCCCATCCCTACTCAAGAGTTACACCACATGCAGGATATCCAGCTCGTGTAGTATCCAGAATATAGGATCAAGGCAACGAATAGGATCTACAGCCGGGTACTTGCCGTTCATATCTGGGGCATAGCCCGTTGCCGATGTTGCAAAGAAGCGCACTCTTGAAAAGTTCTGCGTTGCACTCAACAGGGTGCGTTCTCCATAATCGACCAGGAGCCGCCTGACTTCCTGGTCAACGATGTCTAGATCCTGTAGATTAATGGTACCGTTATAAACGGGTTTTTTCAGAAAGTAGTGTTGTTGCTGAATTGAGGTCAATTGTTTGAGCAGGTCCGATTTGGTGACCGTTATGGCTATTGGCGTCGATGAGAGCTGTGTTCCTGAGCTATAGCCGCGGAAATCTTCGATCAAGCGTATAATGGAGTTCAGAACTGAAGAAGATGTACGTCCTGTGGCGGCGCTGGTTTGTAGAAATGCTGGAAGCAGGTTGTATATTTCGGGCATACTGGTGGGATCGGCAAGGAAGATGATGGCGTTGGCGCTGAAGACGTAACGGCTGAACTGAACCATTCTTTCTTTAATAGCAAGATCTTCTCCGGACGCGTCATACAGGACCAGATTGACGCGCCTGGCCGGATGCTCAGGCGATGGGCTGAGTATCAATTCATAGATAAGGGGCGGCCTGTTCCCCATACCTGCTTTCCACTGCTGCGTACCGAGAACGACTTGTTTGTCCTGAAACAATGGTTTGATGATCCTGGTGACATATTCTCTCTCTACGTCCTGTGTCATACAATCGAAACGGGCGTAGTGGTCCGCGCGCTGCAGTTCTCCCTGTTGTATCTGGCGAATAAGCGCGCCGATGTAATGGCTTTTGCCAGAGAATGTGTCGCCCACGATTGCTATGTTGATATTCTCGACCTGTTCTATGTTCGTTGGAAGGAGATAATAGCATTCAGGATTAGGGCACTCTCTATGTGCCAGTTTCAGTACAAGTTCTCCGATAATCGGCTCTGGATTGATACGCGCAAAGCGCTTTTTCAATCCAGATGGCGCGGGCCTGAGCGTCTCGTGCTTGCCTGTTGTGGGATCAATGATGGTGGGAGATACAATCTCGCAGTCGCCCGGATGAAACTCTCGAATGCAACTGGGACATGTGCGTTTGATATAGATAGCGTCCTTGATGCCCATCTGTCTTGACCCCGTTTCTTTCTGTCTTTTTTCTTTGCCTTATTGTTGTGAGATGCTCTCCTCGTCACAGTGAAATCATTGAATGCGCCAGGTCACCTGGGGGCTATCTGCCTCCGCGTAAGAGTCTGGTGCGCTGCCAGCGGAGAAGCGCCAGATTTTTTCTTGCTCCCAGGTATCGAGAATAGCTGCATAGATTCTTACATAAATATGAGCTCCTTTGCCGATTGGGAATGTCTCGCTACTATGTAGGACGTTGTTTTTGCGCCTGCTCCAAATAGGGTGCCACTGCGGATCGCTCCAACTCTTAGCCGATGGGTGATCAGGCCAGGTCTCGCTTTGCCAGACGATGAGCGCCGTTTGGATAAGTGTTGTGGCGGGCCAGCGCCAGGAGACCGTGGCGTAGTTGCTGTCCGGGCGCTCCTCTATCTGTATGCTCAGGTCGCTCGGGTCGTGCTCGCGGATAAAACGCATTGTGGCGCGCTTGAGCTTAAAGGTTAACGTGTCGCTGATCGGCTGGCGGGTGGTTTTCTGGAGCGAGTGGGCCATCAGGAGGGCTCGCTCGTAGTCTCTCCTGTCCAGCAGATCTTCCAGTTCTTTTGTGCGCATCGCTTTGTCAATATATTGCTGCTGCTCAGGAGTGATGCCTGTAAAGCGCTGCGCCAGCGCTGGCTCGTATACCCTGCGGATGAGATCGTTATTACCGGCCTGTATCCCTGCTCGCAGCGCTTCGTACATGGCGAGATACTGCCGTGCCGCTGCGACGATCGCGCGCTGCTCTCCTGTTAGCGCGCTGCTGGCATCCAGAAGAGGAGCGTCGTATGCGTCGAGGATCTGCTGGGCATCGGTCGGCGTGGCGAGTAGGGTCTGGCGAAATACTTCCAGCGCCTGCAAGCGCTGTTGCGCCAGTGTGAAGCGCTGCTGCTGCTCCGGTGTGATGATAAAGAGGTTGCTTATAGCCTGTTTCTGTAGCGCCTCGTGGGTGGTGATGAGCTGCTCGTCATCGTCGGCTGCGAACGCGTTCACGAAGAGATGGGCGAGGGCGAGCTGTTCGCGCTCCTCGCGCGTGAGGTCTTCTGATCCGACCGCCTGAGCGAAGCTAGATACGTAGTAGCGTTGGCGGTCGGAATAAGGGTTCTTGCTGTCATCCAGAATGGTGTTATAGGCGGCGACGATCTCTCCCGGCCTTTTGCTTTGCAGGGCCGTGCGCAGGACGAGCAGTGCTGCCCTCCTTTGCCTGGCGAGCGCGAAACGCTGCTTTTCTTCGCTGGTTAAAAGGAAGAAGGCGGGGTGGGAAGATTGCTGTAGGGCGCTGTCCGCCGCTAAGATCTGGGCGTTGTCGTCGGAGCGCAGAGCATCAACGAAGAACTGCGCCAGGTCGAGCCGTTCGCGATCTACCATGCTGAGCTGCCCATTGCCATCCAGCAGCGGATCGTACGCTTTGACCAGCCGCCAGGGACTCCTGCTCGCCAGGGCAATGCGAAAAAGTTCCTGGGCCTCCTGTCGCCTGCGGATAAGTGCGGCGCGTTGTTTCTGTTCCCTGGTAAATATAAAGGGATAGGCATCCTGCTGTAAGGCGTCATGGGCTGCCAGGAACGCGTTATCGTCGCTGGCCCGGTACGCCTGCATAAACCTGACCGCCTTTTCGACGCGCTCTCGTTCTTCACCGGTCAGCTCTTTGAGATATTGGAGCAATGGATAGAGATCCGCGATCTGCTCGATGGCGTTGCTGCTGAATGCCGCCGCCAGCGCCTGTTGCGCGTGTCGTCGCTGGCGCATCTGCGCGAGACGCTGCTGTTGCTGAGGCGTGAAGACGACGCGCGTTGCCTGCACGGTGTTCTGCAAGCGCTCTGCTAGCTCGAGTGCATCGTCGTTATCGTCGCGATATGCCCTCAGAAAAGCAGGGGCCAGAGAGAGCAATAAGCGTTCGTTGTGGGTGATGCTTTGCGATACATCCAGTTGTGCGGCGTCGTAGTGATTCAGAATATACTGTAGATTGCCTGTCGTGAGCGCCTTGCGGAAGACCTGTAGCGCCTTGACGCGCTGCTGGGCGAGCTGTACCCGGCTCCGATGGTGTTGCGCGGGTGCGTACTTTTCCAGTGTAGGGGACCAGCAGGCAGCGATCTGTTCATCGTCTTGCGTCTGGAGCGCGCGTTCAAGCTCTGCGAGTGCCTGTTTCTCTCTGTAGTCTGGATCGACGAGCGCGAAGGGAAAACGTACGTCGTGAATAGATTGCTGGCAGGCGCGCTTCAACTCTCGGACTATCGCTTTGACATGCGCATCGCCTACCTGCTCCAGGTCGTGGAAGAGTGGGGAGTGCTGTGGGTCCTGGAAATCTTGCTTGCGAAAAAGCATGTTGACATCGAGCAGCTTTCCATCGGGAGTAAAAGCGGTGTAGCCGTCCCATAGCTCCGGTTTCGCAGCCAGCGCGATCAGTGCGGTATAGATGACCAGGGCTGAGAAGGCATCCATGTGCTCAGAGAAGCGGCGCTGCGCCATCTGGGGATGCTGGAAATCATCCTGGCCGAGCAGCACCTGGGAGAGTCCCGTGAACTCGGGGATGTGGACGCCATCGTAGTCGATAAGAACCATCCTCCCATCGTCTCGTACCATCACGTTCACGCCTGCCAGGTCGCCATGCGCGATGTGGGCCTGCTCCATCAGGCGCAGCATGTCGATCCATTGTGTGGCCAGATCTTTTAAGGCCGCGCACTCTCGCTTCCTGCACAACTCATTGACCTTTTCGACAAGGGTAACGCCGTCGATCCAGTCCATCTCTATGACCGGGTACTTCAGGTTCTGCGGCTTGCCCTGCTCCTTCACGACGATGGCTTCATCGTAGTACTTAAAACCGGCGGTGATGTCGAGCACGTGCGTGTGGAAGTAAGGGCCGATGCGCTCGTAGCGAAGCTGCGTATCGGAGCTCATCGGGACCCTGAAGCAGCGCAGGGCGCAGACGCTGCCGTTTTTGCGCCGGAACTTGTAGACCACGGCGAAGCCACCTTCGATTCCCCACGGACGCTCTATCGAACCCTGGGTGGTCGTTATGGAAACCATCTCTACCCGGCCCTGTTTCAGTTCCGGGTCTGCAACCTTCAGGCGGATGGCGGCGAGCTGCATGGCTTCATCATAGGCGAGCCGTTCAGGCATACTACGTCTTCTCCCTCTGCGTGTGAGATTGGAGCTGCCGTTGCATCTCCTGCATATCGAAGATCTTCGTATCGAGCAGTGAGATGTCATCTGTTGCGTCCTGTGGTGCAGGTGCGTCCGATTCTCGGTGCTCTCCGGTAGCGTCTACAGCCGGGGTGCTGGCGGATGCAACCGGCTCAGCCGGCTCAAGCGATACGCCGAGGCGTGCGAGCGTTTTACGCAGGTTGGCGGCGCACGGCTCAGCATATAAGAGGTGCGCGCGCCTTTGCCACGCGGGCGTCATGAGCGTCGCGACGGCGGGATTATTTATCTCCTGTCGCAGGAGCGCCAGAACCTCGCGCAACGCATCGGCAACCTGGCGTGCCACGCGGATCTCGTCCGGCACGGCGCCTATCTCCTCGCCGGGCAGATCTTGTCCGGCTCCGAAGTAGATAGCCATGCGCTCTTTGTGGTCCTCGTCATGGGCCAGGAGAAAATCCTGTTTGCGCTGTTCCCTGACCGCCTGGCTGTGTTCTGTGGTGTGTCCCAACGGCGAGCCATCAGAGGCGCTATCGGGATAGAGCATGACAATCAAGGCCGTGCCGTCGTCATCGATCATTTCCTGGTTGGAGCGGCATGCCCGAATGAATGCAGGCCATGAGTCAGTTGTCTGGCGCGCGACCTCTTGCAAAGCCGCGCTCTGCTCTGCATAGCGACCGTTGCCTGCGCTAACAATCCACTTCGCCACCGCGTCTGTCGCGATCACGATAACGTCAGCGGGAAGCAGATCAAGCGTGGCGACCTCGCTCTGGTGGAAGTAGCGGTTGAAGCTTCCTGTCCTGGAAGGAATGCAGATAGGCGCCCGCTCAAATTCTTCGGCATGCTGTAAGGGAAAGGACAGTACCTGCTCACTGGCAGGACGGTATACGAAGATACAACTATCCCCAAAGACGAGCAGTTCGGCCTGTGCGCGTGTGGCCTCGCTGGTGGAGATGCGCAGGGTCGCCAGCGTGGCGTAGCTGCCCTGGTACTGCGCTTTCTGCTGTGCGTTCCACGACATATTGGTGGGGGTGGGAAACGCGAACTTGAATTGTTCCTGCGCCAGGCGCACCCACCATTCGACCTCAAAGGGATCATGGCTTAAGAGCGGGACGCGTAGGAAGTGTTGCACGAGAAATTCAGCCCAGGCATCCGCGAACAGCGTAGTACCAGCCCCGTCCGCAACGGCAAAGAGGCCCTGGGCAGTATTTGCGCCGGATGCATCCTCGCACGTCTCCGCGCTGTGTTCGGACTTCCAGTAGCGTAACGTCGTTACCTGTGCACGCATCGACATCTCTTGTTTTATTTATGTTTATCGATCTAATTCGAGTTGCTCTAATGGTTTGGTTGCTGGAACGCTGGCGAAGACAAACATCTGCCTGACCGAAGCTGCATCGCCATTAAAGATCAGGCCGCGCGCGCCCTGAAGGATAGGCCGACCCATAAGCGACTGCAGCAGGGAGCGGCTCGTCTCGGGGATCAGGCTGGACATAGCGAAGAGCTTCTTCGCGTAACGGTCGTTCGGGAGCTCATTCTCACTGGCCGGATAAGCCACGGGCGCGCTGTTGATATCGGTGATATGCACGTTGAAGAGCAACGCTCGCCCGTCGTTGGTGCCAATATCGGAGATGCCGCGCGTAGCGTTCATAGGATCGCCATCGTTTGCCATCCCATCGGATACGTTGATAATTACCGGAGGGTAGCTATCACGATGCATCTGTGCCCATTGCAGCGCCAGATCGTGCGCCTGTTGCAGGGCCGCGCACATAGGCGTGCCGCCACCGGCGATGGCCTGTACCCAGATAGGGAACTGGACAGGAATCTCTATCTCCATCCCCGTTTCGTCGATTTCGCGCTTGCTGCGCCTCTCGATCGTCAGGGGGTTCATCTGCAACTCTGGCAGGGTCACAAACGTTCTGCCAGCGAGCGCTCCGCCAAGAATCGGGCCGACAAAGGAGCCCTCGTAGCCGAGCACCGCCACATCGGCGCGCGGCCTGACCGTCGTCGTGCCATCTTTCTGCGCGATCGTATTGGTAACGATGAGTTCATTTAAAAAACCATTGAGGACGGTCGCCACCATATCACATTTGCGGCGTCCAGCGCCAGCCTGCGTATAGCCAAAGGGATCAGACATCGATCCAGATTGATCTAGTAAGAGGATAAGACAACCAGGGCGTGCGGCACTCCACGCTTGAGAATAGTTCGCCATGTTTTCCTGTTCCTTCCCCGGCTCTTCTTGAAGTATTACAATATTTGCAGAATTGAGGTCAAAAGTTGATCGATTCCTGCTCAATTGAGTCCAGTATTTACCTGCTCACAGTATAACTGTGCTGTTTTTACTTGTCAAGCACGCGGAAAAGTACTACTGTCCTCCTATGGTGCTTCTTGAATAGTTGTCCTCCTCTCTGCTATACTACTGCAACAATATATGTTTTACTACGCGGGAGGTCTGCTATGGTTGTGCAGCATACTCGTGCTCTTGTTAGTTATGACGATGGGAGAAACGTCTCCCAGCCGGAACAGGTCCATACCGTTGCACTGCAATGTGCGACGGCACTACGGCGACAGGGAGTGAATGTTGAGGTTAGAGGATACAGTGACAGCGCCCTGGAGGCAGATCCCCAATGGCTTATCCTGATTCATGCGAGCGAAATCAGGCCCACCTCCCCGATGGTCGATGTCGTCAATACAGCACTCAATCGTGTCGTCGCACGGCGCATGCGCGATGTGCTGGCCATTACCACAACTTCCTCTGATCTGCGCCCCGAGTGGGCCAGTATCCGCAAATACGATGCCAGCAACCCTGGGGAAGAGAATGCTGCCCTGGACGACATGCTACAAGCGATGGAATCTGTGAAGCTGCCTTACAACCAGGCGCTCGCCCAGCAGAGGCGCGGCTCGGCATGGAACGGACGCCAGAAGGCACCCTCCGTGCTACGACTTGCTCTAGTGGTCACTACTATTGTCGTCGGCATGCTTGCTATCGCTGGCGGAGTCATCTTTTTTCTCCCCGGTTACCTTCACCCTGCTTCCACGGGTACTGCCTCCACCGCGACCGCCGTCGCGCGCGCGCGGGCGAGCGCCACCACGCTCCAGGCTTCTCCCGGCGTCAGTGCGGCTAAGCAACAGGCCATGCAGAAGTCTCTGAACGCGTTGACAAAGGGCTCGCCAACCGTTCAGGGATTTCAACATGCTGAAGCGTGGAGCAATCCACCTGCGGCAGCCACCTCGTCGTGCACACTTAACGGGAATAATACCTATACGGTGAACATACACATCCCCAATCAGTACAACACATGCCTGGCCGGGAAACCCGCGCTCACAGACATTGTGATGCAGGTGACGATGAGTATTCAAGGCGATGCCGGGGGCATCATTTTCCGTTCCGAAAGCACTTCCAAATCCTATTATCGCCTGGCGGTGAATCAGAGCGATGCCACGATTCCCACGATTGATACCTTCTCGTTGATTCGCTGTAGCGGGAATTGTACTGGAAATAGTGTCGCCTCTGGTACACCGCTGACCAACAACATGAACACAAATGTGCATGTAGATCGTAAGAAACCGATCACACTGACGCTGATTGTTCGCAGCAATACCTTCGATGTGTTCATCAACGGGCAATTTGTGGCCTCTATCACCGATACTTCATACACACACTCCTGGTCGGGCGCGATTGGAGTCTATGCGGCCTCGCTCGGCAAGGATACGACGGTGATATTTAGCGATCTGAAGGTGTGGTCATTAGATAAACGGCCAGCAGTTCAACCAACACAGCCGCCAGTAATTCAGCCGACCGTCGTGGGCTAGCAGGGCGAATAGCGTTCGAGCCGCCTGCAGGGCGACCGCGAGGGTCTCCCCTACAATGATACGGGTGAGTTGAGCCCCTTGACGGGTCTTTGTACGGGCGACCCTGGCGGTCGCCCTGGGAGCCAGTTCAACGTCTCTTCAGTTCTTCAGTCGGTTACTCACGAACCAGATGTGAATGTACAGGCTGATCGCGAAGGCGAGGAGCAAGCTGGGCAGGGCAAGGGATTGATTGTGGAAATGGTTGGCGACGCTCGCGGCGACATAGCCCCAGCAGATGGCTATAGCAGCCCCGAATGTGATCGCGATAGGTTTTTTGACGGTGATGGTGCAGCACCAGAGCATGAAGATCGTGATACCTCCCACTAAAACGGCTGAGAGCAGGCTTGTTGGGAACGGGTCGCTCCCCAGGACGATAAGCGCGGCGAGAATGTTGGCGGGTATGCCCAGCAGCAGAAACTGCCGGGTGCGCCTCGTTTTATGGAAATATCTGTCTGAGCCAAATATCTCCCTGGTCTTGCTGATTGGTTTATTGGCGGATTTCGATATATCGTCCATGACGCCGGCCAGGCCGTTTCTGGGTTGGGCGTTGATGCCGGCCAGCATTTCCGGGGTGACGTTGCTGAGAGTGGCATCGTGTGCGTAATTCAGTCTGGGCCGCGAGGCATTGGGATCGGGCAGGTGTATCTGTTGTTGCCGCTGATTGTCCGTTGGAGGTATTGCGAAGGGCGGCGGACCAGGTTGTGCTTGATAGCCAGGAATGGCGTTCTTTGCATATGCTGGTTGTTGTGCGCCTGGCGAGGGTTGTGGTGGCGTAGCAGGGGTAGACATCGGTGAAGGTGGTGTGAACGATGGATTGCGTGGTAGGGGCTCCAGTAGTGTTGGTGGCAACGTCGGAGTCACTTTCGAAGTCGGTGGCCGCAACGTGGCCTGAATAGCGCTCTCCAACGCCTGGGCAAAGTCTCGCACCGATCTGTAGCGATCGGTTGGCTGTTTGGCAAGCGCCTTTATCACGACCTGTTCAATGTCGCGCGTAATGGCAGGATTGATGATAGAGAGGGGAGGAGGATCATCGTGCGCGTGCTTCTGGCAGATCTCCAGATCGCTGCCTTCAAATGGGCGCCTTCCACCCAGCCATTCGTACACAACGACCGCGAGCGAATACTGATCGCTGGCCCGCTGTGTATGCCCGTGAAGGCGTTCTGGGGCGAGGTATGGAGCGGTTCCAGGAACGGCTATCAACTCGCCGCGCGCCATCTTTTGCAGAATCTCTTTTTGCTGTTGTTGCAGATTCCCGGTGTTCAGACCTGTAACCGCGATGCCAAAATCGCTGAGCGCGACATCATCCGGTTTGCGGACCAGCATATTTTCGGGCTTGACATCAAGATGGATAATGTTTTTATCGTGAGCATACTGCAATGCCTCTGCTAGCTGCTTCGTATAGGACGCGACTTTGAGCGGTGGCATCGGCATGCCGTGAGAATAGAGGTGCCGCAGCGTTCCAAGCGGCGCATATTCCATTACCAGGTAGGGTGTGCTCCCATCGGTGCCGCGCTGGCTCATTTCAATGCCGTAATCAAGGACTTTGATAATATGTGGGTGCTCGAGTGTCGTCATAAACCTCGCTTCGGAACGGAACTGCTCCTGCTCCAGGTTATCCAGGTCTCGCAGCTTGAGAACCTTGATGGCAGTCTGAACGCCCAGGTATTTATTTTCTGCCAGATACACTTCGGCGTAGCCACCCTTGCCGAGAAGTTTCATCAAGCGATAATTTCCTAACTCGTGTCCTACACGGTTTTGAGCTTGCATCGGCATGTCCTCCCCTGAAGAAAACATCGTATGATATCGTCTATTTGACGGAGCGTTTTCTCTAGCATTCTCACATAATTATCTCACTTATAGAGCAAGATGTCTAATAAGTGAAAAGAGTCGCAATCGAGTGTCTGGATGTGAAAAGATTGTGTAAAGTGTATCCCCCGTAACTAGATGTACGCAGATAACAGGTGTTGGTTGGAGATTTCGCGCTTCTCAGATTGGATTTCAATCTGCAGAATTGAGATCGAATGGTGATATGCGCAGACGTCTTCGTGCAATATTACTGGGTATCTGGGTATAATGAAGTTGGATGTAGTAGTTCAGTAGAAATATTTCAGCAAAACAACTGGTTCAGGCAAGCGAGGGATTATTTTATGGACGAAGCAGGACAAACATTACTATCGTCGGCAGATCCTGGTAACAATAGTGCGCCAGTGAATAGCGCAACCTTTGGGCTGGGACCGCAGGAGGCATTGGAGTATCGCAAGCGGTTGCGCGGCATGATTGGCGTAGCCAGCAAGGTTCCACTCAAGGATCGCTCCGTACTGAGCCTGGTCTATACGCCGGGCGTCGCCGAACCATGTCGTGAGATTGCGAAGAATCCACTTGCGGCGTTTGACTACACCATTCGCGGCAACACCATCGCCCTCGTCACAGATGGCTCGTCGGCGCTTGGCTTCGGGAACATCGGTCCGCTGGCGGCGCTGCCTATGCTTGAGGATGCGTGTATTCTCTTCAAGACGTTTAGTGGGCTGGATGCCTTTCCAGTCTGCCTGGATACGCAGGACATCGAGGAGTTTATCGCGACTGGTATGGCGCTGCGGCCAACCTTTGGTGGCATCTGCCTCACTGGTATCGCGCCACCACGCTGCTTTACGGTCGCCGATCATCTGAAGCGAGGGCTCAATTTTCCCGTGGTGCACGCCGAGCAGGACGCGACCGCCGTCGCGGTACTGGGCGGATTGCTGAACGCGCTGAAACTGGTCGGTAAGGCGAAAGAGGTGGTCCGCGTCGTCATCAATGGTGCCGGGCCGAGTGGCATAGGCATTGCCCGCCTTTTGCAGAGCGCCGGTTTCCAGTATATCCTGATCTGCGATCGCCTGGGAATCCTGGACCGCTATCGCCTGGAAAATATGCACTGGGCGAAGGTGGATATTGCGCGCAGAACCAATCCCGCGAACGTCACCGGGACGTTGGGCGATGCCGTGCGCGACGCGGACGTGGTGATCGGGCTGTCCGCGCGCAACCCGATTACCTCCGAGATGGTTGCGACCATGGCAGAGGACTCCATTATATTTGTGCTTGATGTTGCCGATCCAGAGATCACGCCCGAGGCGGCGCAGGCTGCGGGCGCCGCCGTGGTAGCGACGGGACGCCCTCAGTATCCCAACCTGATCACGGATGCGCTGGTGCTGCCGGGCATCTTCCGCGGCGCTATGGATGTGCGCGCGAGCTATGTCGATCAGAGGATGTTGATCGCGGCCGCTCACGCCCTTGCCGATCTCGTGCCGCCGGAACGCCTGACCCGGCAGGAGATTGTACCCTCGGTCATGGATTTCAATGTGTCTCCTCGCATTGCCCGCGCGGTCGCCGAAGCCGCGATCCAGACCGGCGTTGCCCGCGTCAATACTGATCCGGCGCTGATCGAGGCGCAGACACGAGCAACGATCTACGAGGGACACCGCCCCGTTCCTCCTCCCTCGCATCACTATACGACTGTTCAGGAGCAGGCGCTCGAACTGCACCGGCGCTACCAGGGCTTGCTAGAGATTCGGCCCAAGATCCCTATTCGGGACCAGTCGATCCTGAATTCGTTTTACCTGTCTGGCGGACTCTCGGAGGCCGCGCGCCGCATCATCGAGCATCCCGACGAGGTCTACGACTACACCGGCAAGAGCAATCGCGTCGCCGTGCTCTCGGATGGCAGCGCAGTCCTGGGGCTGGGAAATATCGGTCCACGCGCCGCCCTGCCGGTGATGGAGGGCAAGGCCATCCTGTTCCAGAACTTCGCGGGCATCGAGGCATTCCCGATCTGCCTGGCGACGCAGAGCCTCGATGAGATCGTGGCGGCGGTAGAACATATCGCCCCGGCCTTCGGTGGCATCAACCTGGAAGATATCTCGGCCCCGCGCTGCTTCGAGGTGGAGGAACGCCTGCAAAAGTCGCTCTCGATACCCGTCGTCCACGATGACCAGCACGGCACGGCGATCGTGGTGCTGGCTGGCATCATGAATGCCTTGCGCGTCGTGAACAAGCAGAAGCAGAATGTGAGGGTGGTGCTCATGGGTGCGGGTGCGGCGGGCCTCGCCTCGGCGAAACTTCTGATGGCGTGGGGAGTAGAGAATATCCTGCTGGTGAATCGCGGCGGCATCGTGCATCCGGGCAGGGCGGGCCTCACGCCGTATCTGGCGGAGATGGCGACTCGCACCAATCCCGATGGGAAGAGTGGGGGCCTGGTCGATGCGCTTGCGGGCGCGGACATCTTTATCGGCGTCTCGGGTCCCGGCGTCCTCACCCAGGAGATGATACGCTCCATGGCGGAGCAGCCCATCATCTTTGCCCTCGCGAACCCGACGCCGGAGATCATGCCTGAAGAGGCGATCGCGGCTGGTGCGCGTATCGTTGCGACGGGTCGTTCGGACTATCCCAACCAGGTCAACAACTCGCTGGTTTTCCCGGGGCTCTTCCGTGGCGCTCTGGATGTGCGTGCGCGCATCGTCAACGACGAAATGAAGCTTGCGGCGGCGACGCGCCTCGCCTCGCTGGTGACGGAGCACGAGCTCCAGGATGGGCAGATCATCCCGTTGGCGATGGATTACGATGTCGCCCCTGTGATAGCCTCGACGGTGGCGCGGGCGGCGATGGAGAGCGGTGTGGCCCGCATACGCGTCGACCCACAGCTCGTTGCCCAGTACTGCCACGACTTTATCTACGAGGGGTTACAGGTGCCGGTTCCTCCTCTAGAGGATGGGTATAAGTAAAAGAACATTTTTATATTATTGTGCATGTAATACTGTAGGAATGGGATTTGTCCCGTTCCTACAGGAATTGGATGCAATAGAGTAAGTGTGGGTGATCAATGTATTTTGCTTTGTTTCTTACTCGCTTTTGTCATTTCGGAGGCCACAAACTCCATCGCCTCTCGCGCGAGAGGCAGCCATTCCTTTTCAGACATTGGTTCTACGGTCAACCACTCCTTCATAAGCCGGCCATCATGACGGGGAGCAAAGCGCTCTCCATCTCCCGAGGCGATGAGAGCATCCACCCGAGGCTGCGGATCAATGGAGCGACCTTGCGAGTGCATAGGGCGATGTTTGTAATATATAATGGGTAGGCCCCAGCGATTTTAGGGGTCCAGCTTCCATGCAGAAAGGACGAGCTTTCCGATGAGTAAAGTGCTAGCAGTCATCCTAGCAGGAGGCCAGGGCGAGCGACTGAGTCTCCTCTCGCAGAAACGCGCCAAACCCGCAGTGCCGTTTGCTGGTAAGTACCGCATTATCGACCCAGATAACCTGAAGGTTGGACGCAACTGCAAGATCGGTACCGACCTGCGCCCGGAGGACTTCTCAATCGATACGCTGGCAAGCGGTGAGACGATTGAGGACCGCACCTTCGCGCATGGCTGGGAGCGCGACCTGGCCCGGCAGCGGGCCAGCGCCGAGGTTATGGAGAGCCAAGTGGCTTCCGAGCAGGGATGAAATAGATATGATGGATAGCTTCAAAATTCTGTTTGTCGCGACGGAGGCGGTTCCCTTCGTCAAAGAGGGCGGCGTGGGCGATGTGATCGGCAGCCTGCCCAAAGAACTGGCTGCGCTGGGACACGAGGTCTGCGTCTTCTTGCCGCGCTACGGAAGCGTCGATCCGGCGCGCTGGGCGCTCAAGTCCACGGGTGCCGTGTGCACGTTGCCCATGGGCGGCTACGATCGGCCCGTGAAGATCTGGAAGACGACGTTCCCTGATGCGCCAGTTACCCTCTACCTGCTTGATAACGAGGAGTACTTTGGTCGCCACAAGCAGCTCTATCTCGGCCTGGACCAGCGCGATGAGCAGCGGCGCTTCCTTCTGTTCTGTCGCGGCCTGCTCGAGTCGCTGCCCGCGCTCGGCTTCTCGCCGGACATTATTCATCTCAACGACTGGCAGGCCGCTCCCTGCGCGGCCTACCTGCGCACGACCTATCGCCATCTCCTACGCCAGGGGAAAGCGCGTATCGTCTACACCATCCACAACCTGCAATACCAGGGGCGCTGGGACCTCTCTATCCTGTACGAGGCCGGATTGGACCCTGCCCAGGTCTATAACCAGGCTGGTCTGGAGTTCTGGGGCGATGTGAACTGGATGAAGGCCGGTATTATGTATGCCGATGTGGTCACGACCGTTTCGCACCGCTACGCCGAGGAGATTCAGACACTGGACTACGGCTGGGGTCTCGACGAAGTGCTCTTCCAGCGCCACTCGCGCATCTTCGGCATCCCCAATGGTCTCGATTGGCAGGCCTGGAATCCTGCCACCGATAGCGACCTCGCCGTGCCCTATACGGAGGAGCAGGTGCCGGAGGTCAAGTGGCGCAATCGTACGGCGCTCAGGAAGGAGTTCGGCTTGCCCGACGATTCAGAACGGCCTCTCATCGGCATCGTCAGCCGGCTGGTCGATCAGAAGGGCTTCGACCTCATCGCCGAGATCGCCGAGCAGCTCCGCACTTTGCCGCTGCAACTCGTCGTACTGGGCACCGGGCATCCGCGCTACGAGCAGCTCTTCCGCAACCTTGCCGCGAGCACGAGCAATGTCCGTGCACGTATTGGCTTCGATGTCGCGCTCTCCCATCGTATCTACGCGGGATCGGACCTCTTCCTGATGCCGAGTGCCTTCGAGCCGGGCGGACTGGGACAGTTGATCGCGCTGCGCTACGGCACGCTTCCCATCGTCCACGCGACCGGAGGGCTGGCCGATACCGTGACCGATCTGAACGCCGACGCTGAGTCCGGCAACGGGTTCAGCTTCACGCGATATAAAGCCTCCGCGCTACTCGATGCGCTCCAGCGTGCGTTGTGCGTCTACGCCGATCGTGACCGTTGGTCCAATCTCATCAAGCGTGCAATGGCCTACGACTCGCGCTGGTCGGCCAGCGCCCGCGCCTATAGCGACCTGTACCGGCGCGTCTCCGGCCCGCATCTCGCCAGGGGATGACTCATGGCGAGCTACGATCTGCCGCCGATCGCAAGGTCAGCGGCAGATCGTTCTCTGTTGTCGTCCGGGAGCCGCTGGAAGAGTACAGGCTGTGGTGGGATGGGGAACGAGATGCCGCTCGCGAGCAGCCGGTTTTTCAGCGCCGAAAGCACTCTATCTTGCAGGTGTAGTATGCTCGCCTGGCGGTGCGCGTTCGTCCACCAGGACGTGCGAATAGTGACACTGGACTCGGTCAATGCCACCACCAGCGCTTCAGGGGCGGGTGCACTCAACACGCCGTCGATATCGGCAAGGGTTGCGAGGATGATTTCCTTCACCGTCTCGATATCGTCGTCGTAGCTGATGCCTATCTCGTATTCCAGGCGCCGCTTTTGGAAGGCGGTGTTGACCGTCACCGAATTGGTGAAGAGGTCGGTATTGGGGATGACCACGCGCCGCCCGTCGTACGTCTTGATCGTCGTGGCGCGCATGGCGATGTCCTCGACGGTCCCCTCGAACTGCAGCACGACGATCTGGTCCCCGATGCGAAAGGGCGCGGTGAGCAGCAGGAGGATGCCCGCGAGGAAGTTCTGAAAGAGATCGTGGAAGGCGAAACCGATCGCGACGCTACCGATCCCCAGGAGCTGGATCAGATCGCCCGGCTTGAATGACGGGAAGAGGATCGTCAGCACAACCAGCAGACCCGCTGTAATCACCGCACTCTGCGCCAGTTTGCCGAGAATCAGTCCGAGGTTTCTGGCCTTCTGGCGCTTCTCCGTCATGCGCGTAACCAGCCCACGCGTCCTTTTGGCAGCGAAGTAGAACAGCACGAAGATGATAAACGCCAAGAATAAATTTGGCAGCGCCGCGATGATGCCGTTGAGCATGTCCGTTAAGGTCGTCAGGGCTCGTGAGAAGTCCATTCCCGCTCCTTTTAGTTTGTCGTACCGATAGAATGCCTCTATAATATCAGGCATTGCTCCATTCGACAAGTGCAATGGGAGAAAAATCTCTACGCGTGTCCCACATCAAATATCACTATATGATCGTAATATTGTATTAACATAATATTATAGAATGGGATCAATGCAGAGCTGGCGGGGGATGTTTCGCCTGGAGAAGAGAGCCTGCTCTCGTCTTGATGCGAAAAAACGAGACTCTCCATGCCTGGGTAGCCGGAGAGCCTCGCTGTGCCTGGCGCTTCCTCTATTGAGTAGAGGATGGCAGGAACTGATTCGTGTAGAGCTTTGTATAATCCAGCGTCGTCACCGTCTGATTGGAAGCGTTTTTCACGATCTTCGTGTTCAGCATAAATTGGACAAACGCTCGCCAGGGAACGGGCTCCTGCAAGCCCGTCCACGGGCGCCCCATATCGGAGAGCTGCCCGCTGAGATACTGCATGCCCGCAGTCTCATCGCTGAGTTTGAGGACCGTGCCCAGACTCTTTGCGCCGTTGACGATATCCTGTGCCGCCTCCGCCGGATTCTTGCGCGCGTATTCGTAGCCGCGCGCCGTCGCGGACATGAAACTCTTAAGCAGGTCCGCCTTGCCACTTATGACCGCTGGGCTGGAGATGAGCTCGGGCGCGTAGTAATCCGGGATGCCGAACTGGGTGATCGGGAAAGTCGTCAGCGTGACGCCCTCTTGTTTTGCCTGCACCACGTCAAGGCCAAAGATCCAGGCGAAGTCCACGCGTTTGCTCACCATATCAGTCACAGCGTCCGTCTGCACGGTCACGGCTTTGAATACGCCCTTGCCGCCCGCGCCCTGAATCGCCTTCGAGACGATGGGAACCTCGTAGGGCGCGCCGTAGCTGCCGTACAATTTGCCATCAAGCTGGCTGAGCTGCGTTACGTGCTCGTCAGGTCGTACCGCAATGACGCTGGTATTGTGTGGCGTGATCGCTGAGATCGAGACGACTGGCTGATTCAGGCCAGCATCGAGCACCGTTGATTCAGATGAACCGACGCCGGCATCCGCCTTGCCCGTAGCAACCTCCGTATCCGAAGAAACGCTCGGTGAGAAGGGCAGGATCTTGAGATCGATCCCCGCGTCTTTGTACCAGCCCTTTGCCTGTGCTACGAAGATGCCCGCGTGATTTGGATTCGGAGTGAAATCCAGCGCGAAAGTGAAGGTGGTGAGCGCGTGCCCCGCGTTGTTGTTCGATGTCGTTGACGGCTGAGAAGATGATGAGCCGCAGGCGCTGAAGAATCCTGCCAGCAGCATCACTAAAGGGATGACACGCCAGGAAATACGAAAAAGTAAACGCATAATAGAGGAATCCTTTCTTAAAAATAGTAAGTGGTAAGGAACAAACTCTATAGATGCCTCCTTGAACCGTGATACCACGGTATGGTGAGCCGCTCAGCAAGGGAGACGAGGGCAAACAGAGCGAGGCTGAGTAGAGCTGTCACCACAATTGCAGCAAATACCAGGTCTAGAGCGTGAGAGTTCGCGGAATTCTCCATGAAGATGCCCAGGCCCTGATAGGCACCAACGAACTCGCCGAAGATCGCGCCGGTTACGCTGTAGGTCGCGGCGATGCGCAAGCCGGAGAAAAAGGATGGCATCGCTCCAGGCAAGCGCACCAGGCGGAGGATCTGCCAGCGCGACGCCTTCATGCTTTTCAAGAGATTGAGCAACTCCGGCTGCGCGGCGGATACCCCATCGACGCACGCGACGGTAATCGGGAAGAAGCAGTAGAGTGTGACGACGATGACTTTCGGCCCGATGTCGAAGCCGAACCAGATCAGCAGTAATGGGGCCAGGGCGATGATGGGGATTGTCTGCGAGATCACGAGCAGCGGATAGACAGCCCGGCGCGCGATGAACGATAGATCAAGCAGTATCGCCAGGGCGACTCCAAGCACGATGGCAACGCCCATGCCAAGCACTGTTTCCAGGAGCGTCTGCCACGTATGGACGGCGATCACATCCCAGTTCTCTACCAGGGCCGCTGCGACCGCCGAAGGTGGAGGTAGAATTAATACGGAGATCCTGTCGATACGCACGTACAACTCCCAGCCCGCGATGAGCACGGCGAGGAGCACGACAGCCGACCAGTTGTTCGTCAGGAGCTGTTTCTGCGCGCCGTTTTCTCTCGCTATCAGATCCTGCTTGTCTCTGCTCCGTTTGAGTGTTATCTTCATGCATGCACCTGTTCTAGCAAGAGAGAACTCAGTCTTCCTTGAAAAATAAAGGTGAGAGGGGTCGTGAAAAGAGTTTGCTCTTTGCATACCAATCTCCCTGGCGCAAAGAGAAAACGAAAACTACCTGTCTAGGAAATAATTGCTATATATTGGTGTGAATGGTCCTTGTTCATGACTCTTGTAGTAAAGTATATCAGTTCTCTTAAATGCAAGCAAGAGAGACGAGATAGGTGTCTGCTTGTTATCAGGATAATTACTTCGATACGTGCAAAAATATCTACTTCAACGGCGGAAAGGTCCAGTACGAGCGCTGTCAGCAAGTCTAGCAGATGCCAGCAAATAGAAGGCTTGTCTAAAACATAAGAGAGGTTTGTACGCATGTCATCTGAGCAATTGCAGGGACAGATGGGTCTTCCTGCGCTATCACCTAACAGCACTGCGCCAGACATGCAGCCATCTGGATTGGTGACTGAAGCCGAAGCTCGCGATCCTTTCCTGGAAAAATACGGTGGTTGGATTGTCGTGGGGTTTATCGTTGGTTTCGGCGTACTCATTATCGCGCTGAATCTGGCAGGTCAGGCGCCTGGTCAGAGCTTTGTCCTCAAGGGAGCCTCTGATATTCTACAGACTGCCGGGCAGTGGATCGGCTTCTGGTTCTGCATTCGCATCGCATGGCGACTGCGCACTGTGGCAACCGCCCTGAGGCGCGCGGCCATGCGCATGGAAGCATCCCAGTCGGTATCTCGTGCATCGATAAGAAGCGTGCTTGCAACAATATCCAGTGCGCGGCGCGCGGGGCTGGCCTGGGGGTGTCTCGCTATTGGTATCGCCTGCTACGGCACCGCCGGCATCATCTGGACGAGCTACGATATCCGCATGCCTACCGCCCAGGTTCCATACCCCGGTCTCTACGATGTTGGCTATGTTGCCGCCTACCCATTTTTTGTGATCGGTATGATCCTTCTCGCCAGGCGTAATGCGACAACCGCCGGACGCTTCAGGTTACTGCTCGATGCGCTCTCCGTTATCGGGACGGCGCTGTCTCTATCATGGTTCTTCCTGCTCGCTCCCTCTATTGCAGGTTTGAGCAACAGCCCCAGTCCGCTCGCTTCATTTCTCGCGATCTATTTTCCCGCTGGCGACCTGCTGCTTATCGCGGTCGGCGCATTCTTGTTTTTCACGCTTTCGACGCGCTCGCTGCAGCCGGTGCTCGTGCGCGTAGTCGTCGGGCTGGCCTGCCTCGCGACCGCTGACAGTCTGTTGGGATATTTCAATCTCACAAGTGGATTTAACACAGGGACGCTGCTGGACCTTCTGTGGCCCACGAGCCTGCTCCTCGTGGGCCTGGCTGCGATTGAGTACCCGCGCAGCATTGTCCGTGAACAGCAAGAAGGCGGCGCTTCTGCGGCTCTCCCGGCGACGACGTTATCGCGCCTGGGATCAACGTTGCAGAGCGTTATACCATATACGCTCGTGTTGGGAACAGGCGTGGTGCTTCTACTCGTCATCGCCCCTAGAGGTCGCAATGATCTTATTCAGGCAGGGGTGATCGCGCTGCTTCTGGTTCTCATCATCTCTGTGCGCCAGTTGTTGACGATTCTGGAGAACGAGAGGCTCAATGCCCAGACACGCGGCGAACTGGTGATTTCGCGCCGCGAGTTGCAGGTGACGCGTCGTGAAGCAGATGAGGCAACGCGCGATGCCGCCGAGAAGCAGGAACTGCAAGAAGGGATCAGAATGCTGCAACAGGTGCATACGCGCGTTTCCAGCGGTGATCTGCGTGCTCGTGCTTCCGTCGATGTTGGCCCACTCCTGCCTATCGCGCAAAGCCTGAATCTGATGCTTGATCGCCTGCGTGCTACTACTCAGCGAGCCGTCGCATACGATCGGCTGATCTCCGACTGCCGGGCTTTACAGGGGTTGGTGGATCAATTAGGGCAGGACGTACCAATGGAGATACAACGGATTGCGATACCCAGCACAAGCGAAATACAACCCGTGGTGATGGGTGTATTCCGCCTCCAGCATGTGCACGCAAATCGCCTGCGGCGTTTGCGAGCCGCCCTGGAGATGATGCGTTCGCCGCTCCAGCAGATGCACGCCGCGCTGGTGCAAGGGACGAGCGCTTCACCTGAGCAACAACGCTCCCAGTTAATTGCCAGGGTGGAAGATCTGGAGGCGAAATGGAGCAATGTGCGCGCGCAGGCCGATACCATCTTGAACGTTCTGGATGGCTCTGTTCCCCAGGCTCGTCCAGTCGTAAATCAGCAGGCAACGCCTTTCAACAGGCCGGCTTCAAATCTGCATGATGCGCGGCCATTTCGACCGCAGTCTTAATGCGCAGTAATGCTATCTATCAATCTGGCAGGAGAAGGTCTTTCAGGCGAAGAGTCCATCTTCCCCTGTCAAATTGACAATATACTGATCACTATGCTATAAGGATGGAGAAGAGAAGAAAAACGGGACGCAGTGCATGTATCACTGTACAGAAAGGCCATGTTATGCAGCGCTTCCTGAATCAGATCGTGCTCGTGACGGGCGCCGCTCACGGCATCGGGCGTGCCACGGCGCTGGCTTTTGCTCGCGAAGGCGCGCACCTCGCCCTGGCCGATATCTGCCGTCAGGACAGTACAGTTCCTTACGCGCTCGCGGCGCCGGATGAATTAACGATCCTCGCTCGCGAGATCAAGGTGTTGGGGCGCCGGGTCATTGCCGCCCAGGTCGACGTCACAGATCTGCCCGCGATGCAGGCGCTGGCCGACCGGACGCTGCGCGAACTGGGGCCGATCGATATCGTAGTAGCCAACGCGGGCGTCTACTCGTTCGGAGCGAGCTGGGAGTTGAGCGAGGAGCAGTGGGACCGCACTATCGCCGTCTGTCTGAAGGGCGCCTGGATCACCTGCAAGGTCTGTATCCCGCAGATGCGCACGCGCCAGAGCGGGAGAATCATCTGTATGTCCTCTACCGCGGGCCAAAAGGGGATGGCGAATCTTGCACACTATGTTGCGGCCAAGCATGGCGTCCTCGGCCTCGTCAAAACGCTGGCCATCGAGCTCGCGCCCGACAATATCAATGTGAACGCCGTCTGTCCTACCAGCGTGGAGACCGCGATGAATCGCAATCAGGCCGTCTACGCACAGTTCGCCGAAGGGAACGCGGCCCAGGCGACCTACGAGCATATGGTGGACGTAATGAATCGGTCGTTCAACCTCTTGAGCGCTCAGACCCTCTTACCGCCAGAGGCGGTGAGTGCGGCGATACTGTGGCTGGCCTCGGAGGAGACGCGCTGCATCACGGGGTGCGCGTTACCCATTGACGCGGGCTATTTAACGCGATGAGCGAGCGGCGCATCTAAAATTAACACGATCTTTATTGCTTCGCGAAAGTATCTTCCCCTATACTGTGTAGCGACCAGCTAGACCGACGACTCCGGCTGGCTCTGGGTGGCAGGTCAATACTGCGCATGAGGCGGCTTGATATGTTTAGTAGCAGAAGGAACGCGATGCAACCTGAAGCATTGTCTCATTGTCTTGGTCCGTCCGCTCATCCCGCTCAGCTGGGCGATGACCTGTGTCGCTTCTGTGGCTCAATGATAGAGGGAACTATCCTGGGTCCGTATCGCGTTCAGCAATTGCTGGGCGGCGGCAGGAGTGGTATGGCGTACCTGACGCTCCATCTTGGGCAGATGCAGGCCGCCGTCGTGAAACTCTTCCCCCCTGATAGCGCCAGCATGCCGCTGTGGGATTCCGCGCGGCGCGAGGGGATCAGGGCGACGTTGCTGCGCCACAGCTCAATTCTCCCTATCTTTAGCTGCACGCTGTGGCAGCCGCAGACACGGCCCGTAAAGTCCAGAAGCCTTGATGAATCGGCACCTGGCAGCCGAGATCCCTACTTCCTTATCCTCTGCCAGTATGCTCCGGGATCGCTCGCCCAGTTTTTTGAGTCGTTGCGCGCCGATGGGAGTTCGGAGACGGCCCATCTCGCTCGCCTGCTGAGCCTGATTCAGCAGGCAGGCAGTGCGCTTGCCACTGCTCATGCGCACAATCTTGTCCATGGAGCGCTCGTGCCAGGCAATCTCCTCTCAGATGGTCAGAGCCATCTCTGGGTTGCGGACTTTGGACTGGCGCGGCTGCACCCGCCGCCCGCGCCCTATCTGGCGCCTGAGCTGGCGCAGGCCGTATCTCGCGATAAGCAAGCTGGCAGTAGAACCGCGTTCTGGAAGGCGGTTACCCCTGCCAGCGATCAATATATGTTCGCGCTCCTGTGTCATCAGCTCCTGGCACAGGTGCTGCGCCTCGAAAAGTATCAGATGGCCCTTCCCATTTTACAACGCGCCATGCAGCCGAAGCCAGCCAGTCGCTTCGCCAGCATCGAGATCTTTACCACCGAATTAATCGGGCAGCTCTCGCGGAGCGTTATTCCAGGATGGGACATAGGCGAGCAAAAAAAGGACGTGTCACCCACCCCCCGGCAAGAGAGCGCTCCACCGTCGAGGAGAGGTGCGGCGAACGTTTCCAGGGGGCCAGCCTCATCTCTCTTTCCAACAAATGCCGACGAATGGGAGAAATTCGGCGGGAAGCTGTTCGCCGCGCGCGACTACGAGGCGGCGCTTCAGGCATACCAGCGAGGCCTGGACCTGGAGGCAAATAAGGCCTCGCTCTGGCTATCGTTTGGGGACGCCTGCTTTGCCTCGGAGCGGTATTCAGAGGCCCTCGCCGCCTATGAGCGGGCTGTGGCGCTCAATCCGAATGACCCGCTGGCCTGGTCCAATCGAGGAACGGCCCTTGATGCGCTCGGACGACACAATGAGGCAATGGCGTGTTATGCGCGGGCCAGTCAGCTCGGTCCGTAGCGCCGGTATTGAAACTAGTGTTTGAAAATATAGCGTTCTATAGCGTTCTATTACAGAAATCCAAGATCGTGCATCACATGGTACAACCCTGGATATTCAGGACCATATGGATTTTAGGGAGCTTTACAGTCCTTCCCACAGACTGACTAATACACGTGCTTCAATGCCCTCTAGCTTGGCTATCTCATCGTGACCATCCATGCTGCTTACTTTCACATGGACTTGGTTAAGGCTGATTTTCAACCCCTCAGCGATGTTGTGCTGCATTTCAGGGATATGTTTCTTCATACGTGGTTGCTCCCCACAGAGGATAGTCACATCTATTGTGCCTACGAGTAAGTGCTCCGGTTCAATGAGTCGGGAGCGCATTTCAGGGAGATATTCAATAGACTTGACACCTGTTTTGCCATCATCCGAAGGAAACCAATCCTCAATATCCCCTTTGTTGGCAGCAGCAGCGAGTGCCATCACAATAGCATGGGCTACGACATCGCCATCACTGCGTTTTGTGCTTGGCCCCTTCGGAAAGTTTTCAAAGGTTACACCTGCTAGTGTCAGTTGTCTTCCCTCTGCGAATGCATGAAAATCTGATGCAAAGACAAGGCGTTGTCTTTGTGCAAGGATCAAAGCTATCTCATGTGCAAGTGTCGCAAGAGCAGACTTATCGGTATTCGTCATTGATTGGCCTCCTTATTTGACTTTGCGCTTTTGTTCTTTGTTCCATTCAAGAATATCGTACTCATAGGTAAATGTGTAGAGGGCAGCAATAGCAACAATGTGTGCCCACTCAACGGGTCTCTTTGTTTCTGTCCATACAGTTCGATCAAGAGCTACTACAGGGGCGCTTGGAGAGATATGCAAGAACTGGCGCTCGCGTGGAGTGGCAAGACGTGCGATTAGGGTTTCTTGTGCCCGTGAAACTCTTAGGCCGTATCGCTCTTGCAGCCAAAGAAAGAGCGGTTTATCTCCTATGTCCGTTGTGAGAAGTTCCCCAAACAGATCAGATGGGTAATAGCTTTCTATCAGTCGATAGGGGAGATTATCTGCGAGTTGTAGCCGATAGCGTTTGAGTACAAGTGTCCCTTTCTCAATGTTTAAATGACTCGCAATTTCGGCATCGGATGGGACAAGTCCAGGTTGCTCAAGGAATCGAACTTGCGGTTTCCGCCCCAAACGTTCCATATCTTTTAAAAATGACCCTGATATGCGTAGCTCGCTGGCAGTTATTGATGCTGCTTCTACTCTGGTTCGTGTCTCCCGCCCCTTATCCATGACTATTCTTTCCCTTATGCCCCCAACAAATGTCCCACGTCCGGGGTAGCGAGCTACTAAGCCTTCACTTTCAAGGATTTCGATAGCATGCCGAGTTGTCATACGACTGACCCCAAATTCTGTTGAGAGATCACGCTCAGATGCTAGTCTTGTTCCCGCTTGGAGCGTACCATCTGCAATTTTTTGTCGTAAACGCGCTGCAATTTCTTCCGCTTTACCTAGTTCCATCTCATTCTCCGAATAGCGGTCTAATTTGGTATAGACCGCTATTGATTTTTGCAAGGTATTATGGTATATATTGGTATAGACCGGATTTGGCGTAGACGCATACATTTTATTTGGTGCTTCTTTTGCCTCTCTTCTTGCCCTCGTTGCGTGAGGAAGTCTCTTCCTCTTTCCTCAATTGTTCCAGAGCCTCTTTGTACCCTTTCACCATTTTTGCATTTGAGGTACTGATGTCCAGTTCAAAGGCTAGTCTACCCCTGCCTAGATCAGCTATTTCCTGAAAGTTTGCTGTCCTGAGTATACGGATACCGGTTTGAGTTGAACTGGTAGCATAAAACTTTGTGAAAATGACGCCTTGTTTCCCCCATTCTTCAAGCATCTCTGAAAAGCCTAGAAGCAGTTGCTCACCGTAGACCGTTCTTCTGCCTGGGGGTACTGTCGGTGTTGTTGACATCTCCATAATGATGCACTCTAACGGTTTGTCTGGTACAAATGGCTCTACAGTACTAGGGTCTAGTTCTTTCCCCCGCTTCTTGCCTGTGATGAACTGTGTGATGGTATCGTGTTGGAAGGGAATAATGTTAATGAAAGCGACTAGTTCACCACGATCATAGAGGTGGTAGTCTATATCGGGGTTTTGCTCCATAAAGGCTTTTCGTGTCTCAACGGTGTGCGCTCCTTTTCCGAATAGTAGGTAGGAAAGCGCGTACTCTTCTTCCAGATCGTTGAGTATGGCCTTTCTAAATTCAAGCCCTTCCTCTTCTTCTGCTATGATAGCCGCTTCTATCCTCTTTGCGAGCCTGTCAATGCTGCGTTTCGGGTAGGAGTACTGCTTTCTTCCTGGCAGGCGAACTTTTTCAATTCGTCCAACTCTCACCCAATACTGAAACTTATCGTCTGAGAGGTCGAGGATTTTTCTTGCTTCAGCGGCGGTGTAGTAGAGTTCTTTAATCTTATCTGACTTCATAGGAGATACACTTTCTGTTTGCTTAGTTCCTCTATTATAGCCCTGTTATACGGGATTGGCAACATTGAAACTTTGTACAACTTCTCAACTTATCCAATGAAAACTTTTACGGTTTTGGCGATTTCTCTTGACAATACAAATTTGGCATGGTATACTTGGCATTACGGATTACAAATTTTACGGTTTTGACGGTTTGAAGTTTTCATCTAGTTTTGGCACATTCCCAACAGAGGAAGAAGGTGAAGAGCATGCAGTTAGTTGAACAGACAATCATCAACGAAAGTGACCCGCGCTATGCGACTATCGATGTGGCGGCATTTGCAGCAAAGAACCTGTACAACCTTGCGTTGTACGAGTGGCGGCAATCCTTTATTCACGAAGGCATCTACCTGAGTTATGCAGAGGTCTACCATCGGGTGAAGCATTCCGAGGCATATCAGGCGTTACCGCGCAAAGTCTCCAACGACATTTTACGTCAGCTTGATAAGATATGGCGTTCGTTCAGAAATGGCCTGAAAGAATGGTACGAGCATCCTGAAAAGTTCACAGGGAGGCCGCAAATCCCAAAATACAAGCACAAGACAAAAGGCCGGTTCCTGTTGATCTACGACAAACAAGCCATCTCGAAAACGGCCTTGAAGCGGGGCATGCTTGCTCCGTCTGGCTTGGGTATCGAAGTGAAAACATCGCAAGATGCTGTGAAGCACGCTCGTATCGTTCCCCGCATCGGGTTCTACGTCATTGAAGTTGTCTATGAAAAAGCTGTTGAACAAGCAGAAGTCAATCCTGCCTACTACGCTGGCATAGACATTGGAATGCATAATTTAGCGGCGCTAACATCAAATAAGCCGAATTTCAAATCGGTAGTTATTAACGGGCGTCCAGTGAAAAGCATTAACCAATTCTACAACAAGCGTCGAGCAGAACTACAGAAGAAGCTTGGCAAGACAGGCACAACAAAGCGTATGGAACGCATCACGAACAAGCGTAACAGACGTACCGATCACTACATGCACTCAGCAAGCCGATACATCATTGACTTGCTCGTGAAAGAGGGGATGGGAACCCTCGTAGTAGGGAAGAATGACGCCTGGAAACAGGAATGTGAGATGGGCAAGCGGAACAATCAGAACTTTGTCCAGATACCGCACGCTCGTTTCATTTCGATGCTTACCTACAAGGCTGAGCTCGTAGGCATTACCGTCAAAATCACGGAAGAGTCTTACACGTCAAAAGCGTCATTCCTTGACCGTGACCCGTTGCCGGTCCGTAAGCCAAACGATGACACGAAATACACATTTAGCGGTAAGCGCGTGAAACGCGGGTTGTATCGTGCATCAAATGGGCGATACATCAATGCCGATTGTAACGGGTCAGGAAACATCATTCGCAAAGTAGCACCTGATGCCTTCGGGTCGGAGGGTGTAGAGGATTTTGCAGTGCATCCGGTGAGGATTACCCTCACGAAATAAACAGGAAATGCGGCGAAATGTGGCTATGCAATATTTCGCTATATTTTCTGGCACTGTCGCAATGTCTATTAAGACCGCAGGCCGTTCAGAAAGGAAACGCCCGATGGCAACATCCTATCACCCTTCCCTTCCGCCCGACGGGGACGACGAAGAGTACACCGTCGTCCCCGTCATTCCCACCGACTACCTGTACCACACCGACGAGCATCCTGAATGCTTTGAGTCCGATTGTGACTGTCACCAGGAACGCATTGCCGATCTCACGCGCGCCTACCAGGACGGGCTGGTGAGCGCCGAGGATGCGACCCGCATCGCCAGCGGCAAGATAGTATAGGAGGACCATACTACATGATGAATGGAGAAAAGAAATGCCTGCTGGTCGCCCTGTGCTTGAGCCTGCTTTGCATCACGGTGATCATCTCCTGGCTCTTCATCGCCCTCTGGCAGATGAAGGAACTGGTCGCCTTTGGCCTGCTTGGCCTGGGTGCCCTCGTCGTGCTGGCCTGGATTTCCGTGACGGTCCTGGGGCATCTCAACGAACAGTCTTTGCGTCGGCAGCGGCTGCTCTACCATAGCGAGCTCCCTCTGGACATGGCCGGACGCCCGCTCTACCTGCCCGATGCCATGCGGCAGGCCCACGCTTACGCCCCATCGTACCCCTATCCACCGCAAGGAGATTGCTACTATGAGTAAGCAGGAAGGACGCTCTGACCGCTTCGTCTCTGCCGAGGCGCTGACACACACACCCGATGACCTTCCCATCATTCTTACCATTCGTCCCGCCCCTGGGCACCCGCTCGCGTCCCTGTCCGTGTTCGAGCAGGAACGGGAGGCAAGGGAAGCAGAACCATCGACGCAGGCAGCCACCTGGGCGAACCTGCACGAACTGGCGCACGCGTGGGGCTCCTTTGCCTGTGCTCTCGCCTCCATCACCAGCCCCGCCAGTGCCCACGTCTTCCAGGCCATCGGCATGGCCTTTCTCGCGCTTTCTCATGAGGAGAGCGCCTATGCCCACTACTTTTTGCTTGGGAACCGCCTGCGCTACCCACCCTCCACCATCGCCGAAGGGTTGGAGCAGACGGGCGTCGATCTGCACGAAGCCGTTGTCAACTGGACCGCTGTTGGGATGTGGCTAGAGCGGCTTGCCAACGATGGACACGCCACCCCTCAACTGCTGGACACGGTTCGCCCGCTGGTCATGCAGGCACGCGCCCAACACCAGCGGCTCTGGTCCCTGCTCATGAGCGTGCAAGAGGAGCATGCCCGCCTCATCAAGCAGGACGCGACCCGAAAGGAGGGACACGCTCATGAGTAAGCGCACACCCTCCGCCGCCCGCTCCATGCTGGCCCTCAACGACTGTCGGGTCTTTGACCGGCACCAGTGGCACGCGACCTTTGTCGTGGGGCAGTATCTCTGCACCACCTGCGGGGCCAGTTACTACTGCCCTGGCTGTACACTGAGCATTCCCAAAGGGGCACGAGCACGGCTCTGTCCCGAGCACCATGCCGAGCAGGAGACCCGTGATGAGCAGGCCCGCCGCCATCGCCACGAGCAACAGCCGTCGTCACAACCGCCTATCCAGAAAGGAGTCTCATCATGAGCGAACGCCTCTCACCCGCACGGGGAGCCGCAACCATCCAGGGCAGCCGCCGCACCACCATTCGCGAGCAACACGGCATGTGGGAGCAGGAGGACAATCCTGCCCTCGCCCAGGTCGCGCCCACCTACCGCATCGCCCGTGCCAGCCTGCCCGTGCAGGAGCGTCGCCGTCGTGCCTCACCGCAGCAACAACAGGACGCATCCCGCCACGCCGCCGGGCACTCCCACGCCATCCATCCCGAGGACCGGCCTTACCTGACCGACGAGAAGGAGCAGGAGCGCGGTGATCTGGTCTCCGCCCGCCGTACCTCCACCGCCATTGACGAAGGGTTGGATGAGCGTCCCGCCCGCAGCAGCGCCCGCCGCTACCGCTCCACGATGACCACCCAGGAGCAGCCGCCGGTCCCGACGAGAGCACACCGGGGGCTGCACTGGACGGTCCTGGTGGGCCTCACGCTCCTGTGCATGCTGGTCGGCTTCCTCGTGTTCTCCGCGCTCGCCACGTGGTGGCAGCATACCGAGGACGACCTGCACTACGGCATGCCCAGGACGTTTCAGATGGATGCGGTCGTGGGGCACCAGGACTCTGCCGCCCATCCTTCTCACTTCATCGCCCTCAACCTGGGCGGGCATCTCTCCGTCATTGAGATGCCGGGCGGGGACGTGAGCAAGACGGTGATCTATGCCGGTCCCGTCCTCTACGGGCAGGACGCCGACCTGGTTGCCGTCACGCTCTCGCTGGCCCATGACGGGCAGGGCAAACCGGAACTGATCCTGCATTACCAGAACAACGAGGTCATCCTCTCCGACGGCACGGATGGCAAGTTCCACCTGCAAGCACCGCAGTAGGCTCGTAGCGCGTTCGGTGAAAAGAGATACACAGACAGGAGCAAGGGACCCGTTGGACGGATGATCATCCCTGCTCCTGCTGGCACAAAGTGAAAAAGAAAGAGAGCAAAGAAGATCATGACCACCTTTGAACGAGGCGAGCGTGTCCTGCACATCCCACACGCCCATAACCCCTACTCAGGCAAGACCGGCAGAGTCCTGCACTTCGACGGTGATCCTGACTTTCAGACGGGCAGAGGGCGCGAGCAGGTCTGGGTAGCCTATGACGACCCGTCCCTTGATCCACGCGAGAAGTGGACGGATGTGTCCCTGCTGGTCCACACGCCGCTGCCTGATGAGGTCGTCGCGCTGATGGATGCGTTGGAGGCGATCTCGATCAGCAGAGAGACCTTCCCAGAGCGTAACGAGATCGTCCTGAAGTTGGACGCGCACGGCATCTGGCGTGATGATCAGCACTGCTGGCGCAATGCCCATGAGCAGGACCGTCTTGTTGGGCGCTTTGTTGCACCTGATGCGCCATCGTCTCACCAGTAGCCGAAGAAGAAGAAAGCAAAGAAGAAGGGAGCACGCACGATGCACCAGGCAGACCAGCAGGCACGCGAGCCCAAAGGACCCACCACCGGACCGCTGCGTCCCGTGATTGTCGTCATGGACACGATTGATGATGATGAAGAGGATCCCCGCCTTAATGAGGCAACGCCTCCACCACTACAGAGCGAGGACGATGAGGAGGGGCAGGATCGCCTGCCACCCATACCAGCAGAGGAGGAGGCTAGTGCACCACTACCACTAACGCAACCCAAAGAGCCAGGCGCGCCTGACGACGACGAGCCCACGCCTGGCCCACCATCACCGCCACGCGAGCCCAGGCCGCTCTCGTTGCCGAAAGCCACCGCCCGGCCCCGGGGTCGGCTCTCCCTGCTGATCGCCCTGATCGGGATCAGCCTGCTGCTGCTCGGTGTTGCTGTCGGCATCCTGCTGGTCGTGAGCCCGGCACGTCTGGGCTCAGTGATGACCTTCCTTCCCGGTCTCACCCCACGCGCCTCCGTCACGCTCACTCCTGCCCAGGCGAGCCTGCACACCAGCGTCGCGCTCACCGCTGTCACCGGCACCCCTGATCCAACGAAAGGGCAGGTACGCGCCCGCCTGCTCTCTGAGGAGAGTCCCGCCTTCACACGCATGGTGCCCACCAGCGGTCACGGCCACACCCGCGCGCAGGCAGCAGGCGGCACGCTCACCTTCTACAACGCCGCCCCCTACACGCAAACCGTGGCCGCAGGCACCGTGCTCACCGGTACCGATGGCGTCCAACTGGTGACGGATCAAGCAGCGCTCCTGCCTGCTGCCAACCTGCCTACGGTGGGCATGGCGACGGTGCCTGCCCAGGCGGTACAGGTCGGTCAAGAGGGCAACATCGCGCCTCTGGATCTCAACGGGCTCTGTTGTGTGGCGGGCGTCTCGGTCAAGAACACGGACGCCTTTACGGGAGGGCAGTTTGCCCGTGACTACCCGGTGGTAGCACGCCAGGACGTAGACGAGGTGATCACCCAGGAGAGCAGCCCCCTCACCCAGGAGGCACAGGCGCGCCTGCAAGCAGATGTACGCCCAGGCGAGCAACTCATCGCCCCCGCGCAGTGTCACCCAGGCGTGAGCACGGATCACCCGGTGGGCAGCGAGGCGGCTCACGTCACGATCACGCTCACCCTCACCTGCCAGGGCGAGGTCTACGACCAGCAGGCGGTCGAGCAGCTTGCCAGTGCCGCTCTGAGTACGCAGGCTCGCACGACGCTGGGCACCGGCTACAGCGTGCAGGGTCCCATCACCACCAGCATCACCCAGGTCGCCACCACCCAGGCAGCCCATGGCACCCTCTCGCTCCTGGTGGGCGCGCAGGGCACGTGGAGCTATCAATTCAGTAGCGCCCAGATCAGCCAGTTAACCAAACGGATCGCGGGCCTGCCCCGACAAGAAGCCGTACGTCTGCTCAAGCACGACGCGCACATCCAGGCGGTGAGTATCACCGAGACGTGGAACGCGACAAGCATCCCGAGCGACCCGGCGCACATCCAGGTGATGGTCCTGGATGTGGTCAACGGATAAGCAAGAGAGGGACGTGCAGGACTGGGGAGTGACCAGCCCTGCACTCCACCACTCAGAGAAAGAACCGATTGCTATGAACAGCACCACCAATAGAACGCACTCGGAGAACGAGCAGTACGAATACTACCCCCTGGACACGAACGCGGGATATGCCCTGCTTGCCGAGGATCACGAGATCGTCGTCAACC
>WNFX01001547.1_pt1 | contig 54627 bp, 62 predicted proteins | sample 5400111 | NCBI WGS metagenome assembly WNFX01 (sample SAMN13153363, study PRJNA577476) | soil metagenome | isolation source: 40 cm soil or saprolite under grassland replicate 1 | place: USA:California | collected 2016-06-15
CAAATTGACCGCGTAATTAAAGAGCTGCGGCTCGCTCTTTTGCTCTCCCATCATGATGGGAACACTGCTTTAACAGATTGCTGCGAGCTTGTGTACTATTTTCTTCTAAAAACTTTCGATTTGGGCAACACGCCCTTTAAACGCGACCTTGCCGAAGAATTTTTTCGCCGCACTCGTCAAGTGCGTCGCAGCGGCAGCTCTCCACACGCTTGAGCAACGTTTCCATTAGCTTAAGCCGCTTCATCCCATTCCGGAGTTCCGCGATTTTTCGTTGGGAGAGTTGGTGCCAGCGTTTTGGTGGAGGCGTCCCGGGCGGGAACCCGAAAAAGAGCTGGCGTATTTCCTCCAAGGTAAACCCCGTCTCTCGGGCGCGATGCACCACAGCGAGACGAAAAAGTGCACTGTTGTCATAGCGGCGTTGGCCATTCTTGCGCATCGCCCGCGGGAGAATCCCGATCTGCTCGTAGTAGCGAATGGCGGAGGTGCGCAAACCAAACACGTGCGCGACATCGGAAATCGACAGGTCGTCTTCCACTCCAAAACCTAACAACGAGCCCCGCGGAACGCCACGGAAATCCCTCGCATTTTTCTTAAAAAATTCGCTTTGACTTAAAGTCTACTTGAACTCGTAGCGTCGAAAACTATGAAAAAAACATTCCAATTCATAACTGCGATCGCCATCGTTGCGCCGGTCGCCATTTCGGCAACGTTAGAACCTTCATCGGAGGAGTCGATGCTCAGCAAGGAACAGGAAAATAGCAAGACGATCCTTGCCATCTTCCGCGCAATCGAAGAGCGGAACGACGCACAATTTCGGAGTCTTCTTCAACCAGACTTTGAGATCCACTGGCCACGCTCGCTGCCGTACGGAGGGACGTTTCGCGGCTTGGAACCGCAGCCTCACGGCTGGGGCGCAACGTGGGCGGCTTTGCAGCCCACGGAAGCAGAGAGAAAAATGGATGCCCGAGTCGTGGCTGCCCACGACGATGATGTTGTGGTCCTGTGGCGTCAACGAGGGCGCACCAAGGAAGGTGATATTCTGGACGAAGAGGTACTCGGACTGTACCACTTCAGCGAAGGCAAACTGGCGCGGGCCCAGATGTTCTACTTCGATACTGCGCCAGTGGCCAAATTCTTGGAAAAGGCGAAGCACACGACCGAAAATACTCTTTGATCACGTGACTCTGTCGAGTAGCGGCGGGATTCCATAAGCTGCATTCGATGGCGGATCTAGATATCAACAGTGATTCGATATTCATCGAATCCTCTGCCACTCCCGAATCTAAGGAGCCGCGCTGAACGCCATGAGAATCCCTCGCGTTTTTCTCACAAAATTCCCTTTGACTTAAAGTCAAGTTGAAGTCGTAGCGTCGAAAACATGAAGACATCATTTGTATTTACCATCGTGGCATTCTTAACCTTCTTGTACATTGTTTCCGAACGCTCAATTCGCGCAGGTGAGACAACTATTTCTCAGTCAGCCAAACCCGAATCGCCTTTCGCCTGCAACGCATTCGCGTTGTCACCGGAGGTAAGAAAGCGGCATTTCGAGGAGCTCGGACCAGCGTTATTAAAATTGACGAAGAGCACACGCGAATTGCCAGATGGCTACGAGTTCGAGTTACGGGCGGATAACAAAACGTATCAGTTGTTAACGGAATGGGCGTTCCAGGAGCGGTTATGCTGTCCGTTCTTCGATATCGACCTGCGCCTTGATAGAGAAGGCGGCCCGCTGTGGTTACGTCTCACTGGTCGGCCCGGGACTAAAGAGTTCATTAAAGAAGAGTTCGGGATCTGACCACCAAATAGGATCACAATGCGTCAGGTACTGAAGAACAAAGACAACGAGCAGTCAGTCATGGCAGTTGTAGCGGCATGGATACTCATCGCCTTGGGGGTTGGCCACACCGTGGTTGGCTTGGTCAGGTTCAAGAAACCGCTAACGGAAGCGATACGTGCGGGGTTTGTCGGACAGTTCGTGGGCTATCCCGATCGGCTGACGGCGTTTTGGTTCATGATCTTCGGCCCGTTACTGGTCATGGTAGGCCATATGGCGGTTCATGCCGCTAATGCCGCAGATCGGGAGCTCCTTAAGATCATCGGTTTTTATCTGCTAGCCATTAGCGCAGTAGGAAGTCTCGCCCAGCCAACGTCGCCGTTCTGGGCGGGGCTCGTGGCAGCGCTAATTTTCATCGGCGCGGGGTATGGTCGGATCTCGTAATCCACGATGCAATAATTCTCGTTACAGGCACCATGCCACAGGTCTCAACTCAAGAGTTCGAACAATTGCCGCTGCGAGTTCATACATTTCTGGCCGGGGTGCCGCTTCACGACGTATGGTCGGCCGATCTGCCGCGTTGGCGTGCCGGTGTCACGCTCGATGAATTCTTACGGACGGCAAGCAACGGTAAGCTTGATACGTGTGGTTGTTCGAAATCGTCGTCGCTATTCGCGCCCTCCCTCCTTGTGCGGATGCTGCTCGACATCCGTTTCTTCGTTGGACGGTTCTTTGGTTGGGATCACGAGCCAGCTGCAACCGCATGGAAAACGTTCGCAACGCGTTTAACCGACACCGATCGCTCGAGATCACTGGCCGCAGCTGGCACGCGAGATGGGTTTTTCCGCGTCGTTTACCGTTTCGAAAACGAGCAGCTCGTCGAGTTGATCAATCGAACAGCCCACGCTGGGGCGCTGAGCACCCTGGTCGAGACAACGACTACTTACCGGTTCTATTTAGGGGTCTATGTCCGCAGTGTAAGCCGGTTCACGCCGTTCTACATGGCACTGATCGACCCTTTTCGGAAACTGATCGTTTATCCGTCCCTCTTGCACAGTGTCCGTGCTCGCTGGAACCAAGCATTCGGCACAGGCTGACGTGGAGATATATCAAGCGAAGGAGAAAACATGGAAACAGTGCGATGCAAACAGCTGCCGCTGGCCCTGAAAGTAGCCGTGGGAATCGTCTTTTACGAGGCGTGGTGATCAATCGAGGAATTCGTCATCGACCGTCATGGGCTGTGGAAATACATGCTGTACCTTGCTGCTTTCAGCATCGTGGCGTTGTTTTCAGCGCACGTGGCGCGGCTGAATTCCAGCGTTAGACTGCAGGAGATCGAGCAATGTTGCCAAATCAAGAGCTTCTCATTTGCGATGCGAAACGCGAGGAACTCGGTCGTATCTGTGAAATGGAATGGGGCGAGGCACGGAACTTCGTCATACCATACTCGTTGAGCCGCCATCAGGCAGAATTCACCAGGCCAGACGTTCTATATAAATCCATCTGGCGCGGCCGGCAGCATATTGGGTTTTTGATTTTGGTCTTAGATTCGGATGGCCGAAGTGTAGAGTTACGTCGGATCGTCGTGACCGAGCCGGGTCGCGGCTATGGAAAAAAAGTGGTCACCATGGTTGATGAGATATGCCGCGATGAACTTGGCAGAGTCCGAGTGTGGTTGGATGTCTTCGAGACAAACGAGCGGGCGCGACATGTGTATGAACACTGCGGCTACCACAGGTTTGGGAAGTCCGAACATGAAGGAAGAACCTTATTCTTATACGAAAAAGCGGTCTAACAGAGCGCCGCAGCGGGCCTTTGCTAACACTTTTGCCTCGAAGGACTCGCAGGCCGGGAGATTTCCTAGCGCGCATTTAGCGCAAGCTCAGGAACTGTTGGCGGGTCGTCCCGAGCTGTTGGGACGGCTCGAACTCGGACGATGAGCGTACAATGCCAAAGATCGTTCACTATCCGGCGAGCCGATTCAAACGACGGTGAAGCAATCCTGGCTTGCCTCGCCTCCGCGTTTGCTCCCTATCGTGACAGCTATACGCCTGCGGCCTTTATTGATACCGTGCTGGATCCAGAGCTGGTGCAGCATCGACTCCGCGAAAGGTGTATATTTGTGGCGGTATCAAAAGAAGAGGTAGTTGGCACCATTGCCTGTGCCGCAAGCGGCGACGAAGGGCATCTGCGAGGAATGGCCGTCCTGCCCGAGTGGCAAGGAGCGGGCGTCGCATCGGCCCTCCTCGAGGCTGCTGAAGCCGAGCTTCGAAATCAACATCGCAAGCACGTCACGCTCGACACGGTCGAACCCCTGAAACACGCGATGCGTTTCTATGGGCGCCATGGATTCACTCGATCTGGTCGGGTCCGAAATTTTTTTGGCATGCCGCTGCACGAATGGGTCAAGCACCTGTGAACCCTTCTCCTAGAAGCATGAATCAGTTTCGAGCGGAGCGCTGATCGAGGCTAATCGAAGCCTATGCTCACCAACCTTGACCAATAACTTCGTACTGCGATCAAATGGGATTTCATAAGTGTCCTCCTTGTTGCAAAAAGAATGGGTACATGCGCCCTAACGAGAAAGAGATCAGCCACCGCTGACGAGAGCGAGCTTTGCTAGACTCTGAACTATTATCTCTCAACCCTCAACTTTCTTGTAACAGCGGCCAGCGGTTGGCTGGAGCGATTGGTTAGGGGCATAGTGTGATGAACCGAATGTGCATCAAGACTTGGTGCAAGAATAATTGATCGCCAACTGTTTGATCGTTTTAGCACAGCGGATCGTAAACGGTTTTCCCAGAGTCTTCTCGAGTGGCACACTGGAAAAAGTGGACCCACTTGGCTTTTTGCGGCGCAACAGTAAATCTCACGTCCGTGCGCACGGAACTCATTCGTCTCCGTCCTCAATGCCATCACTTTTTGTTTGAACTTGTCGTCCAGCGTGTTCGCTAGGAAGATGATGTTGAACTCTGTGGCGGTCTCGATCTTTGATTGTTGAAAGGGCTTGTATTTTGCGATCTCTGCCAACTCTGCATCTGTCCTGATAAATACAGCTATCTCATACCCCAATGCTTCTCGGAGTCTTTTCTCAATCTTTTTTTCAAGCAACCTCACATTCTTGGTTGTCGCTTCGAACACAACATTCCCACTTGCAATGAAGGTTGCGACCTTGGTGAAACCGAGTGACTCGAAGAGTTGACGCAAGGACTCCATCTTGACAGTGCGACCACGGCCAACATTGATGGCTCGAAGAAGTGCGATGTATCGCGACATAGGCGTCAATTTGATGCGAGGAAAGCCGCCTAACGAGACAGAGATAAGCCACGGCAGGGTGTCGTGGCAAGCACGCTGAAGTTACTTCGCAATGGGGCCAGCCTGCTCGCGAAAACTTTCGGAGTTAGCTGCATCGTCTGGTTGGGTCTTGACCCGGCCTCATCACGAGCGTGCACCTCGTCCCGCCGTCTGCGGCGCACCATTTCGAACCCCGACAATCTCATGAAGGGTGTATGTGCCAGTCTTACCTGAGAGATTTACGTCGATAGATCTTCCAACATGCACATGATCCCGAACTTCACGGAGTGCAGCCTCTGTTACCAAAAACTCTGTCTTGGCTTTCTTATTCGCCCGCTCAACCCTGCTCGCAATGTTCACCGCGTCTCCAATAGCAGTGATTCGCTCTTGCAGGCCACCTCCCACAGTGCCAACGACGGCTTGGCCAAAGTGTAAACCGATCCCAATTCTAAAAGCGCGTTTGAACAATCGCTTGACATAGGGCTGTACATCCTGTTTCACGCATCGGAGCATATCAAGACCAGCGAGAACGGCCTGGAGGCATGCACATTTCGACGTCTCAACGCCAAAGAGCGCCAGTAATCCGTCGCTGGTGTAACAGGCCACATGGCCGCCGTGATTAATGACAGCCTTATCCATATGGTGATAGAAGCGCCTGAGAACGTGAATCACATCGAACGCAGGAACGGAATCGGCAAACCTTGTTGAATTTCGTATATCGACGAAGAGAATGGCGATTTCCCGCTCTTCACCTACTGCCCCATGGGTTGTTGTGTCCTTCCTTTGGTCCGTTAGTCCGGCGTCGTTCGCGTCCAGGATGAGTCGTCGCACCGCCACGTTCCCTAGGATAGTGGTCTGGCAGGCTAGACGGACTCTTTCGGCGAAATGTAGCTGCGCCGCAAGCGCCTATTCTTTCTCATTGCGCGGGCAACAGAACTCCAGACCGTTAAGAATGAGTACACGGCACGTCGAACACCGCGCGTTGCCACGGCATTCATTTGTATGAGGAATCCCTGCTCGTAAGGATGCGGAGAGGATACTCTCTGATATGGAAGCCTCAACGGTTCGCCCGTCGGGTAGGAATAGGATTTGAGGCATGGCTTGATGCTAGAACGCAATGCTCGCTGCTATCGAGCGAAAACATATGAAATCGCGTCGCAGATACCGACTCTCCTGTGACCTAACGAGAAATGGGTGGAATTTTTCCGTAATATTTTACGGAATTATTCCGTCTAATCCGGTCGTGTCGCTCGCAATCGTTCGGTGAAAACGGATTCACTAGAAATTCTTTATGCAGCGAGTGCGGGGTCGCGGGAGTAAAAGCTCACGGCTCTTCCGGAATTTGCGGCTGACACAGCCGGCTCTACAGCAATCTGTGATTCGATGTTGGACATTGCGCGTTGAATGTTGGGCGTTTTCGGCACAGCAGCTGTATCTCACGGGGTAAATTTTGGCGCCGTGGAGGCAACTAGCTTCTGGAAGCGCGGGTCTTTGCGCAGTGGTTCAAACATTGGATCCAGCCGGAGCAAAGCAGGAGTGAGCGGCGGATTTGCAGCCAGGGGCGCCTCGTATGGGATCGAAAGCAGCTTGGTTAAGGTGGAGATGGAGCGATCAGGCTCGCCGGCTCGGGCCGCGACTCGGGCGAGAATGTCGAGCGGCCTGGGACCGGTGAGCGCATCTTTTTCGATGGGCATCATGGCGATCGCGCGCTCGGCTAGAGTCAGCGCTGCGGTGTTGTCACCGAGACCCATGTTTGTAAGCGCGAGGTCTCCCAGTAGAACAAAATTCTCGGGTTGTTCCTTAAGGAAAGGTTCGAGTTCGGTGCGAGCCTGACTCCAACTTTCGCGGGCAGCGTCATGGTCGCCAGCGACTTCCTGTGCCCAGCCTAACCAAAAGCGCAGTTCGCCATTGTAATAACCCAGTGCTTGATCAGGCTTGGCCAATATTTCCTTTAACTGAGCAATGACCTGTGCAGGGCGCGACTCAAGGATTGCCTGGTAAACTTGCGTTTCCAACGCGTTGACGTAACCGACTCCCAACCGCAGAGGGGCCAGGAGCGCCGAAGCACGCGGCAGATCGCCCTCGGCCTGTGCTATTCGCGCCTTTAACACAAGAGTGTCGATGTCGTCGGGAGTTATGTTGAGAATCTGCTCAAGCTTGGCCAGGGCTTCAGAGAACCGCCGTAGGCAGACGTAGGAACGCGCGTGTTGCGAGAGCAGATTAACATTGCGTGGATCCAGCTTCTCGGCTTCGTTGAAGTACTCCTCGCTCTTCTGCCAGTTGCCTCGCCTCCGTTCGACATAGGCCAGACCTTGAAGAACCCGACTGTTATGAGGCAGGAGGCGCTCTGCCTGCTCAAGGTATTTCAAGGCAGTGTCGTAGTCCTTCAGACAGGCGTAATAATAGAAACCCTTGGACAATAAAGCCTCGCCAAGAGTGGGCTGTAGCCTAAGAGCAGTGTCGGCCGCCTCGCGCGCTTCTTCGCGGAGAGCAGCCGTTGGTTGAAGACTCTGTGTGAGATAGCCACTCGCATCGACATAAGAAAGCAGCGCCCAGGCCAGAGCGAAGTTAGCGTCCAATTGCACTGCTTCCTTGAGATATTTTTGCGCAGCAATGGAGTTCGCCGGTGTGAATGCAGTCTTTAGTGTGTAAGCAAGACCGCGGAGGTAGGCATCATAAGCCTCAGGATTATTAGTCGGTTTGGCTGCGATGACTTCCTTTTCCTGACCCGTGAGCTTAGCTCGTAATTGGTCGGCGATGGTTTTGGATACTTCGCTCTCTACCGAGAAGATGTCGGTTAGCTTGCGATCGAACGTATCGGACCAAAGATGCGAATCAGTGGCCGCCTTGATCAGCTGCACATTCACTCGCACGGCGTCGCCGCTCTTTTGTACGCTTCCTTCCAGAATATGGGCAACGCCGAGTTGCTTTGCTATCTCGCGCAGGTTTTCCGGCGCGCTTTTGTAATGCTGAGTCGAAGTGCGCGAGATCACCTTTAGGTCGGCGATCTTCGATAACCGCGTTAGGATTTCGTCCTGTATTCCCTCGGCAAAATAAGCGTTCTCCTTGTCGCTGCTTAGGTTTTCGAAAGGCAATACTGCGATCGACCGCTCGATCGGGGTGAAGGAGCGGGTGCGTTGGTACAACCAGGTTCCAAGCGCAAGCGCCGCGATTGCCAGCATCGCGGCTGCGGCCGCAAGCGCGACTCGCCTGCGGTGAGAGCGCGCTTTTGGGTTGAAGCGCTCATAACAACTGTAGACAACAGAAAGTAACTCGCGCGCCGTTTGCGGCCTGTTCTTCGGATCCGGCGCCACCATCGATTTCAGCAGTGCAATAACCTGAGCTGGTAAGTGGAGGTTCCTGAGTTGTTCCAAGGGTAACTCGCTGGTCTGTCTCGCGCGGATCTCCTCCATCGTACGTCCCACAAAGGGTGTCCGACCGGTAAGCAGATACCAAAAAGTAACACCTAACGAGTAGATGTCGGAACGCGTATCAATCGGTAATTGCCGAACGCCGGCGAACTGCTCTGGACTGGCAAAAGCCGGCGTGCCAATGAAGCCTGCCTGGGTTTGCTCGATTCCGAGCTCAGCCTGAGGCCCCATTACTTTCGCCACTCCATAATCAATCAGCTTTACCGTCGGCGCTCCGCTCGCATCGGATTCGAGCATGATGTTCGATGGCTTGATGTCACGATGCACTACTCCGCACGCCTCCGCGGCAGCCAAGGCGCGCGCGGCTTGCTCAATTACTTGCAAGGCGAGAGCGAGCGGCATTGCACCACCACGGCGAACACGTGCTTCAAATGTTTCGCCATTGATCAGTTCCATGGCGTAGAAACATTCGCCGTCTTGCTCTCCGTAATAAGTCACCCGGGCAATGTTTGGATGATGAATGTTCGCAGCCGCGCGCGCTTCGCGCAGAAAACGCGACCGCGCGCCAGGATTCTGCGCCACTCTGCGGTCGATGACCTTGAGAGCAACCTCTGAGTTCAACACCGTATCGCGAGCGCGATAAGTTATGGCCATCGCTCCCGCGCCGAGCTCGATCGGAAAACCATCGGCACCCACTTCCACCTCGAAGTGTGCGTATTTCAATGGTCCGGGCGTTAGTCGACCTCGCGCCGCTGGTCTTTCCGGTTCTTCGCCGTCAGCGAGAACGCCAAGGCCAACGAGACAACGCAGGCATTCGCCGTTCGGACCGATTTGAGTCAGCGGTCGCCCGCAGTTCGCACAGGTCCCCGCCGCTTGAGGCCGCTCAGTTCCGAGACCGATGCCTTCGTCCTCCATGCGCAAAGTCAGCTCACGCCATCAATATTTGATACAGGTGCTGTAGCTCCTGATCGACATCTGCCGGATTAGAGACGGTAGTGGCCACTTCCATTCTCAACGATTCGCGGTAACGCTGGCGGAGACGCGAAAGCCAGGTGCGCAGAGTCGCGATTGGCACTCCGAGTCGAGCTGCGGCTTTCTCCTGATTCGGTGGCGTGACGCTTCCACCCGCGACAAACGGTCTTAGTTCTTCAAGCCACTCAGCTTTGCCTTCCGCTACAAATGCGCTTTGCAAATTATCCCAGGCCCGCGAAACGATAGTCGACGCCCAGACAAGGTCGTAGCAACCGGCGTCGCTGAGATGAGCGGTCGCCAACATTGCTGCCTCGGCCTCCGGAAGGTGCTCCTCGATCGAAACGATCTGACGACCGCCTCCTCTCTTGCGCGCTCGGGCGCGGTCATATTCATTGTACAAAAAATTCTGGAGCGATCCTAACAGGAACGTGCGAAGCCGGCCCTTTTGCTGGTCAGCGCGGGTCAAGGTGTTTTGCTCGAGAAGATGAGCGAAGAAACCCTGCACAAGATCCTGGGCATCAGCGGACGAAAAACCGCGGTGCCGGAGAAAACTGTAAAGCGGTGGCCAATAGGCTTCGCAAAATCCGGAGAGCGCCTGCTGAGCAGAGTCGGCTGATTCCTCGTCGCGCGCACGCAACACGACGGTCCAATGCGTCGTTTGAAACGAAGCACCGCCCTCCTGCAGCGTTCCCGGGATCGCTTTCGTTCGCGAAGCGTCGCCGAAGCAAAATGATTTGGCGAGAACAAAATCACGCGAACTGCCGAGAAATTAAATCCTCAAGGGGACTAATTCAGTCGAGCATGCTCGCCGTGGCATGTGCTTGGGGCGCCAAAAGCGCGATATTCACCTCTCGACCGGGGCAGCGCCCCAGGATTTGAGTTCAAGAGGGATTAGCGCTGAACAGATTCCGCGATCCGCGGCGCCATCACTATTGGGCGAGAAGTTGGCTCTCGCCCCTATCGGCGTGTGCGGACATGTAACTGTCAGATGCTTGGAGGCTCGTCTGGCTCAGCCCGGCGGTTCCGTGTTCGCTCTGTTCTTGTGCGATGGCGCCTATGCTCAATGCTGCAAAGGCTATTGCTACAGCTGCTGCTACTTTCGCTTCGATGGATAATTTCATACGCCGAACGGCTCGTCGATGAGAACGATGGTTGATTCTGTGGGCATGTGTTCTGGAGAAGTTTTGAGTAGGAGTTCCCTGCAACCGCCGTCGAAATTGAACGAAGCCATGCTATACACGAGCAACGGATCGTGATTGCGGCGGGCGGTCCTGCCGAGCGACTGCCAGGTGTCGCGCAGCCATTCAACAAATCGGATGCACTGTTTTTTCATATTCGTTCAAATGCATGAAGCCAACTGGTTTGACCTCGGTGCCCTCCGGGTGGTTACGCCCTGCGAAGGCACGGGTGAAAGAGGCCCGCACTCTCCGGGAAACGTTGCCGGCCCGTTTTGTCCAGTAATCGAGCCAGCTCAACGAGGCATCCGCGAAGATTTCAACGCGGACAACTTCCGGGCAGACGTTCAGCAATTTACAAACATTCACGAATGAGTAGGGCCAGGAAAAATCGTTTGCGGTGACCCAACTGTACGCATCGAGATAGAGCTCCTGCTTGACGCCGTTAGTCGCCGAATGAAACCGGCGCAAATCGCGAGCAGCCTGTTTCAGCACGCCGAGAGCCAGATCTTTCTCAGGCGTTGGGCCGGCCGGTTGGGCAGGAGCAACAGAAAAGTGTCCGCTGTGAGCGTTATCAGATTTCGCCTTTGAAAATCCGTCCATTGCCTCGCGCGATATCCGCGACGTCGGCTGTTTTGCGCCGTTTTCGAGTCCGGATGGAGCTGGAAACAACACAAATTGACCGCTGAAATCACGCGTCTTACTAAGGGGATCGTCTGCTATGAGGTTCATGTGGATGTGGGTTTTCGATTGGTTGACCACTTCTTTCTCAAGCTTCCTGGGGCGGACATTTCAAAAAAAATTAATTTTTTTCGAATTCGTCAGCACGAAGGAGAGCATGCCCCTGCAGCGGAGGCCTGCGGTGCGACTTTGCGGCTGACACTCCGAAAGCTTTGACTGATTCGCGCCTGCCCATTTCGCGCTCTTCGGCTTAACCCATCTGTGTCGCTGGCATCCGTACGGCTTGTTCGCGAGCGCGCAGCCGCTACTGCAGCTGAAAGAGAGAGTGCCGAGTACCTCGAAAGATCAACATCAGATTTTCTCGTTCCACTTTGCTTGTCCCGCACCCAGCGTAAACTCTGTTCCGTGACTGACGAGCAACAAGACGAACAATTCTATCGCGATACGGAAAGTATCGCCTTTCCAAAACTGGATGATCACCAGCTTTCTCTGCTTGAGCCTTTGGGAAAAAGACGTGTGCTAAAACATGGGGAGCTAGTCTTCAAAGCAGGGCAGCGCGATGTCGGCCTGACTATTATCTTGCGTGGCGAACTTGAGGCGTTTGAGCAACGCGATGGCGTCGAACAGATTCTGGCCACCGCGCACGAGCGCGATTTCACCGGCGATGTCGCGATGCTCCAAGGAACGTCGGTCCTTGCGTCAGCGAGGGTAACGTCGGAACAGGCGGAGATACTCCACGTGCCCGCGACTGAACTCCGGCGCGCGTTCGCGGAATTGCCCGGTGTGAGCGAGCCGATCGTAAAGGCATTGATCATGCGTCGCAAACGACTGCGACGCGATCGCGAATTTGCCGGGTTGCGCGTTCTCGCGGCAGCCGGCTCACGCGAAGGACATCAGCTTGATGATTTCTTGGACAAGAATCGCATTCCGCATCGGCTCATCGAATTTGAGAGCGAACAAGGACAGGCACTCAGCAAACGTCTACACTTAACCACTCGCGATTTGCCCGCGCTGATTACACCGGCTGGCGCTCCTTTGCGAAGACCTTCGTTGCGCGAAGTTGCGCAAGTGGCCGGTTTGCTGCGGCCACTCGCATTCGAGAATGAAAATGAAATTGTGTCGGATCTGACGATCGTCGGTGCGGGTCCGGCCGGTCTTGCCGCCGCCGTTTACGGCGCCTCCGAGGGATTGCGTACGGTTGTTTTGGAAAGTTACGCTCCGGGCGGCCAGGCTGGTTCCTCCTCGTTAATTGAAAATTTCTTTGGATTCCCGACTGGCATTAGTGGCGGCGATTTGACCTGGCTCGCGCAGCTTCAGGCATACCGGTTCGGTGCAAAATTTTCCACGCCAGCGCAAGCGCTCTCGCTTGAGTACAATGCCACCGACGAATATCACGCCTGTCTTCAAGTAGAAGGTTGCTCAGCTGTGCTCCGAGCAAAGAGCGTGTTAATCGCTACCGGCGCGGATTATCGCCGGCTCGATGCGGAGGGGCGCGAGCAATTTGAGAATATGGGCGTTTACTATGCTGCGACGGCAATGGAAGGCCAACTTTGTCGCAACGAAACGGTAGTCGTCGTTGGCAGCGGCAACTCCGCAGGCCAGGCCGCGATGTTTCTTTCTGAGGGCGCCGCCAGGGTATTGCTCGTGGTTCGTGGGAAAAGCATTGCCAGCAAAATGTCAGACTATCTTTCGCGTCGGGTGCAAACGCGCGAGAACATTGACATTCTTTACCAGACGGAGATCCGCAAGATGTTTGGCGGAAAAAAACTCGAACAAATTGAGCTGGAAAATACGCAGACAGGCGAACGCCGAATGGTTCAAACGCAGGCTGTCTTTTCCATGATCGGTGCGAAACCATGCACTGAATGGCTGCCGCCGGAAATCGAGCGCGACGACAAAGGGTTCATCAAAACCGGGACGAGCGTCGCCGGGGCGCCAGCGTGGCAGGCGAGTAAACATCAACCCGGCCCGCTCGAGACAAGTTTGCCGGGAATTTTTGCCGCAGGCGACGTGCGTTCGGGGTCGGTGAAACGGTGCGCCGCCGCAGTCGGCGAAGGCGGCATGGCCGTCGCCGGTGTCCAAATCAGGTTAGCTTCGTCGTCTTGAATCGAGACCACAAAGCCAACACGAATAGTTAAGGGATTCGCTCCGAGACGTTATACCAATTCCATTCCCAGGTTTTGCCGTTGTCGGAAGAAAACGCCTGACTCCAGACCGGGCGATCCTTGTTTCGCGCATCCCACCGAAACATGACGATAATGGGTTTTCCTTTGAACGTATCCCTGCAGAAAAAATGCCCGACGTTGTTTTCAAATGAGCCTACCACAGGCGGATCCAGGACACCGGTGTTGCTGGCAACCCAGTACAAGCTCCACAACCGGGTGTTCGGATTAAAGAGCCGCAGCGTGAGTCCTTCGAAACGTTTACCCTCCTGGCCTGGCATCTCAGTGGTGGAATAAATATCCATATCCGCGGCGCCACTGAGGGTTTTGGAATTCTCATCAAACGAATCGAACTCGGTCCAATCCTTGCAGTTTTCGAGCCTCTTGTTGAGCCGGCGATTGTGCATTTTCCATTTGCCGACTAAAAAATCGAAGTCGCGCGGAGACGACGTCGCCGACGCGATGATTTTTAAGTCGCCCTTCTCGTCAAAACTTAATTTGGGAATTGGCAAATTCGGATCGGTCGTCAATTCCGTTGTTTGAGCTTGCAGCGAGCTACAAGTCGCAAGGAACAGAATAGTGATTGAGTATTTCATACGTTTCATTTGGTTTATCTTGATTTCCGAAATTTTCTCTTGTTCGGTTGCGCCGCTCTGCCTTTGGTTTCCGCGTTAGCTCTGTCATTGGACGTTGGGCGTTCGACGTTTTCTGCCTATTTCGTAAAAGCTTCCTTGCTCACGACGTATGGCATCTTCGTCGGGTCGCCGCCGTAATTGTCTTCGAGCACGTTAATCAGTCCCTGGACAGTGCATCCGGTCGCAGCTACGGCTTCAGATCCAGCATCGCTTTGCCCGATTCTATTTCAACCGGTACCGAAACGTGATCATGAAAGTCGAGCCATTTGCCGTTTACCTTCCCGTAAAGTGAAGTAAACCGAACCCACATGCCGGACTTTTGGCCATGCTTCAGCATGCCGCTAATCATTTGCAATCCGGTCGCGTAACCGAACTCGCCGCTACCCCCGACGTGCAGATCGCGCGTCTCGACATGAAGATCGCTCTCGTACTGGTAGAAGAATTGTTGCCAATCCGCGCGATAGTCAGCCTTCCCGACGTACTGTAACGGCGGCACAACGTCGTAAGCGACGACGTCTTCCGTGTACAACTCCATCACACGATCAACGTCTTTGGCGCTGACCGCCTTTCTCCAATGATCAATCCAGGCGCGAATTTCCTGCGCCACTGCCGGATCGCCTAGCGCCGCCGGTGAGCTCTCTTTTTGCCCGTTCGCTGCGATTGATGCCATCGCTGCCACGCTAAGAATGAAAAATCTAAATGCTTTCATAGTTCATTCCTTATAGATGATAATGGAGCAGCGGCGGGATCAGTGCGAAGGCTGGTCACTCACTCCCTTTGGTTCGAACGCTTCTTTGTTCACGACGTACGGCATCTTGGTTGGGTTGCCGCCGTAGTTGCCTTCCAGCACGTCAATCAGTCCCTGGACAGTGCGCCCGGCCATACCTTTGTCGGGATCGACTGAAAGGCGCGTGAGCCGCGCGCCGCTGGCGAAGTGATGGAACACACGGCAGCGATCGGCAATCTCGGGATCAAGCAGCGGCGAATCCGGCGGCAGCGGTTCTTTTTCGAAAACGTCGAGCGCCGCACCTGCGATGACATTTTCTTTCAGCGCTTTCGCGAGGGCTTTCTCGTCCACAACCGGCCCGCGCGAGCTATTTATTAAGTACGCCGTTGGTTTCATTAACTTGAGCGTGTTCTCGTTGATGAGGTGATAAGTCGGTTTGTCGGTTTCGCCTTCACGCAACAGCGGCACGTGAATCGTCACGTAATCAGCCCCGCGCAGTGCCTCCTCGAGCTCGACGTATTTGATCCAGGTCTTCTCCTTCTGAATTTCGCGGGCGTGGCGCAGGTCCATCACTTCCTGAATGGCGGCGATGAACTTGTCATTGTGATATGCCGGATCGTAGCAAAGGATGTTCATGTCGAACCCCGAGCATTTCTTGATCATCGCGAGACCGATGCGTCCGGTGCCGATGACGGCGATCGTTTTGCCGGTGACTTCGTCGCCGAGGAATGGCAGGAACGGATGCCATGACGGCCATTTCTCTTCGCGCACCATGCGCTCGCTCTGCCACATTTTGCGCGCAAGCATGCCCATCATGAAAAACGCGAACTCGGCAGTCGCTTCGGTCAGCACATCGGCAGTGTTCGTGAATGGGATTTTGTATTTGTTGGCATCGGCGCGATTGATGTTGTCGAACCCGACGGCGATCTGCGCGACGACCTTGAGCGTCCCCTTTCCTGCTTCAAACACCTCCCCGTCGATCGGATCGCGCAGCGTCGTGATCAATCCGTCGATGCCCCTTTTCACTTTCTCGATGATCAATTTCTTCGGCGGCGCCTCGGGTCCTTGGAAAACTTCAAGGTCGTACCCGCGCTCGCGCAGTCGATTCTCGGCAGCATCACCAATGCGCGACGTAGCAAAGACTCGAAAACGCTTCTTCTCCGTCATGATTGGGAGAATGGAAGCATGTGTTTATCGCATCGACAATTCGCGTTCTTATGTTTTCCGTCTTCACCGAATGCTTGATTCCAGCGGGCACGGACACTACGCAGTAGGGACGGATAGACGATCATTTTCCGAAAAGGATCGATCAATGCCATGTAGAACGGCGTGAAGCGGCTTACCCTGCGGACGTAGATCCCTAAATAGAACCAGTAGGCAGTCGGTGTCTCGACCAGGGTGCTCAGCGCTGCAGCGTGGGCTGTCCGATTGATCAACTCGACGAGCTGCTCGTTTTCGAAACTGTAAACGACCCCGAAAAAACCATCTGAAGTGCCGGGTGCAACCAAGGATCTAGAATGATCGGTGTCGGTTAGACGAGTTGCGAAAGTTTTCGACGCGGTTGCCGCTGGCTCGCGGTCCCAACCGAAGAACCGTCCAACGAAGAAACGGATGTCGAGCAGCATCCGCACGAGTGGGGAGGGCGTGAATAGCGACGACGATTTCGAGCAGCCACACGTATCAACCTTATAGTGGTTTGTTGTCCGTAGGAATTCATCGAGCGTCACTCCGGCACGCCAACGCGGCAGATCAACGGACCATACGTCGTGAAGCGGCACCCCGGCCAGAAACGTATGGACTCGCAGCTGCAGTCGTTTGAATTCTTTAGTTGAGACCTGTGGCATGGTGAGCCTAACGAGATTGGGCGGACTCCCACTCCTCATTAATGAACTCTTTAGTCCCGGGCCGGCCAGTGAGACGTAACCATAGCGGTCCGCCTTCTCTGTCGAAGCGCAGGTCGATATCGAAGAACGGACAGCACAACCGCTCCTGGAACGCCCATTCCGTTAACAGCTGATACGTTTTGCTGTCCGCCGGAAACTCGAACTCAAGGCCATCTGGCAGTTCGCGCGCACTCTTCGTCAGCTTTAGCAACGCTGGCTCAAGCTCCTCGAAATGGCGTTTTCTTGCCTCCGGTGACAACGCCAGGGCGTTACAGGCGAATGGCGACACGTGCTCGGTTTGCGATGAGGAGAGAGGTTGACTCTGCTCGGCCGAAGCATTGAAAGCTGCAAGACAAATCGCACTCAGACTGAATTGGAATATGTTTTTCATAGTTCCGACGCTACGAGTTCAAGTCCACTTTAAGTCAAAGGAGATTTTTCAAGAAAAATGCGAGGGATTTTCGTGGCGTTCAACGCGTCTGCTTGTTAGGTTTCTGAGTGGGAGATAATCTCGCGATTTCCGATGTCGCACGTGTATTTGGTTTGCGCACATCAGCCATTCGCTATTATGAGCAGATCGGGATTCTGCCGCAGCCAGTGCGCAGGAATGGCCAACGTCGCTATGAGAAGAGCGCGCTTTTTCGGCTCGCGGTAGTGCAGCGCGCACGCGAATCCGGCTTCACTTTAGACGAGATACGCGAGCTGTTTTTCGGATTTCGCCCCGCTACGCGTCCACCGAAACGCTGGCATCAACTTTCAGAACGCAAGATTGCGGAACTGCGAATCAGAATGAAGCGGCTCAAGCTCATGCAGACCTTGCTTAAGCAAATGCAAGCTTGTCGGTGCAACGCCCTGGAAGAATGCGGCAAAAAACTTCTGTCAAATAGACCGAACGACGGCCTTCACGCGCCCTTCGATTAGGCTCGCGCCTTACAAATTTTTGGCCGCCCACGCAGCAACGCGATCGAGTGCTTTCTCGATATTCTCGATAGAGTTGGCTACACTGAAACGCAAGTAGCCTTCGCCGAAATCGCCAAAGGCAGTGCCCGATAACGCGGCGACGCCAGCATCGTCGAGCAACGCGTCGGCGAGTTTCTTCGATGGCCATCCGGTCTTCGTGATGTTTGGGAAAACGTAGAACGCACCGTGGGGCGAGCGGCAGGAGAAACCTTTAATCTTATTGAGGCCGGCTACCATCACGTCGCGCCGGTTCTTGAATTCGGCGCGCATCGCGTCCACCGATTTCTGCGGTCCGCACAACGCTTCGATGCCGGCGATTTGGGTGAAGCTCGCTGTGCACGAGTTCGAGTTGGTCATCAAGCGAGCAACATGAGCTGCGAGATTGGCGCGCATCACTCCGTAACCCATCCGCCAACCGGTCATGGCATAAGTCTTCGAGAAGCCATCGAGCAAAATCGTGCGCTCCTTGAATCCGTCGATCGACATGATGGAGTGATGCTCACCGTCGAAGATGAGCCGGCTGTAGATCTCGTCGCTTAGCACCATGATATTGCGATCGCCGATGGCGCGGGCGATGCCGTCGATGTCTTTTTTCTCCAGCACGCCGCCGGTAGGATTCTGCGGTGAATTTAAAATGATCAATTTAGTGCGCTCGTTGATCAAGCTCGCAAGCTCATTGACGTCGAGACGAAAATCCAGGTCCTCGCGCAATCGGATCGGCACAGCTTTCGCGCCGACATAATTGATCATTGATTCGTAGATGGGGAAGCCGGGATTCGGATAGATGACCTCATCTCCTTCTTCCACGAGGGCGAGGATGCTGAAGAAGATGATGGGCTTGCCACCCGGGACGATGACGACCTCTTCGGGTGTAACGTCTATCCGACGCGTCTCGCTCACGTGCTGCGCAATGACTTCACGCAGCTGGGGCAAACCAGCCGAAGGCCCGTAATGGGTGAAACTCTTGTGCAGCGCGTCGCACGCCGCGTCGGTGATGTTGGCCGGTGTATCGAAATCGGGTTCCCCGATCTCGAGATGGATGATGTCCCGCCCCTTAGCCTCCAGTGCCCGCGCCTTAACCAAAACTTCGAAGGCGGTCTCGGTTCCGAGACGCGCCATCCGCTTGGCGAGGCGGAGTTCGCGAGCCCGAGTCATGATGGCGAAATCAGCATTATCAATGCACTCGCGCAACTTGTCTTTTTTGTCGACTTCGCGATTGCGAGGCGTGCGCGGTTGCGGAATTTGCGGCTGACACAGCCGCCACTACACTTTGGAGCTTTGAAACGTCGTTGGTCTTTCATCATTTTCGGTCTCGTTCTTCTTTTGCTCGTCGGCGGGTTAGCTTTGCAGATTGATTGGAGGTGGAAACGAAAACTTTCGCCGTGGGGCGGGCGTTATTTTTTCCATCGTCTCGAGCTGGCGGTGCCGTCGTTTCGACAGGGCGAAGAAAAATGGCGTGACGACCCATTGGGTGGAGTCGAAGCCAACGGGACTCTCGGTGGCGAAGGCTGCGCCGTTGCTGCTGCGGCGATGGTATTCAAGTTTTATGGCATCGAGGTCGACCCACAGCAGTTAAACTGGTTTCTGACATCGGTCGGCGGTTATACCGAGAACGGCTGGCTTTATTGGGACCGCGCGGCATGGTTCGCGCCCGATCAGGTGCGGCACGCGTATGAAGACCTGGCATCATATCAACTGATCGATTCGAATCTTTCCCGCGGAAATCCCGTCATCGTGCGAGTGCGATTGCCCGGCGGCGTCACACATTTTGTCGTGATCGCTGGCAAAGATGGATTCGACTATCTCATTGCCGATCCCGGCGCCGGCTCTGCGAAAGGCCTCTACCCGCTGCGCGAACTCGGCAGCGATATCGAGGCGCTGCGATTTTACGAGCCGATGGCGAGCGCGCATACGCAAGCCTCTGCACAGCGGTGAGCGCCCCAGACGCCTGCTCGTCTGGGACGCGAGACCGCCTTGCCTAACCAGTCACTCCGACTCAGTCGTGGGGAAAGACTTCGAACAGGTTGTTTTCGCCGTGCTGCTGGGTGAAGGAAAGTCTCGCCCGGCCCTTCTTGAAGACATTCGTTCCAATCAATCCCTGGATCGTGCTGTCTCCCACGGACATGTGCAGGCCGGTCGGCTCGTTATCTTCGTCAGTCGCCAGTGGATCCTGGCCGAGCGCGACGAATCGAGCCACAATGCTTCGCGTCGGATCGTTTTCCTTCAGTTTGTAAGCCCAAATCGAATCGAGCTTATTCAATTGATCGTGCAGCGTGTCGCCGCGATCTTCCGTCACCAGGATCGTATCTTTGTCGTCCGCGAACGTCAGTTTATCGAACGACGCATGATCGGCATCACCCAAGACCACGAGAGAAATGTGTCCAGTCTCGCGGCTCCGGTCGAGATCGACACGAAAGATTCCGGCCCAGGCCCCACGCGCTGCCAAGACAGGGTCTGTGCCCGCCCGATTATCGGTATCGCCGGTAATGACGAAGAGGAAGGTCTGAAAGTGTGAACGAGGCTGGAACTGCCCGTTCTCGGGACGTTTGAACGGCGTGGCGCCAGCGGCTTTGGCCAGCGCGTTGGCATCGAATGGATCGGTGCCATCGACCTCGGTGTCATGGATCGTGACCCATTGGACCGGCCAGGACGCACCCACCGTATGGAGCAGCAGTTGATTCTCCGATCGCGTGTCACCGTTCGGATTCTGGTCGTCGACCGGCACGAACACGACCGGGTTCCCGTTGATGGAGACTTCGAGCGCCTGCAATTTGCCATGAGTCAGGTCGTCCGGAGATGTGGGAACGAACCGGTAAACGAACGAGTTTGGATTCCTCCCACGATTCAAAACCGTGGTGCCGCCGACATCTTCGACGATCAAGATGTTGCCCCAGTCATCAGGATGTATGCCTTCGTAACCGCCGCGTCCGAGGCTGCCATACAGCGTCCGTAAACCAGCGCCCATCTCGATGACGCCGCCGTCAGCTCCGTCTTCCTGGGTAAAGAGTAGCGTGCGACTAAACGGGTCCCATGTGGAACCATCGATGCTGTTAAATCCCGTCAAACCATTCTCATCGACGGGCGTCAGAAGCGTGAAGCGGTGATCGGGATCCGCTATATCAAGATTGATGCGCGTGACGTGAGCGAGATCGTCGCTGTTCTCGTGTCCCTGGAAAAGGAAATGCCGGCCATAATCGTAGCCAGGCGTGGGACCACCCGGATTATGATCGAGAATGAGATAAGTGTTTTCGTCCGGCTCGGTGCGACTACCGTCGCTGAGGTTTCCGAATCGCGTAATTAAGCCCGAGGGATTCTCGAGCAGATCGAGGCTCTGGGCGACCAGCCCCGCTGTAAACTCCGGTGACAAGACGCTGGGAGAGATCACCACAGGATTGGCTGCGGGCATGCCGCTTACCTTTTCGTTGAAAACCCTGACATGGTTGTCCGCGGCAGCCTTTGAGGCAGCCATGGTGACAAGCGCCATCATGATGGCTACGAATGAACAGGACTTAGCCTGCAGTGGATTCTTGAGAGTTAATTTCATGGTTTATTTGTGTTGGATTGGTTTATTTTAGGTTTTTGGATACGGCGGAAGTTGCCGCACGTTGCAACATCTACACGCCAAATGTGTCGAACCGGTTGAGAACGTGTAAAAGTTGCGTGACGTCAATGTGACACGGCGGTTACACGCGCGCAGCGACTGCTGTTTGTCGCCTGCGGCCCACGTTGAATGAGAAGCCAGCCTGAATCAGCTACTCGCTGTTTGTCTCAAGACGAAAGACGATGGCGGAATCGACGGCCGTTTCTGCCGGGATGCCAAAACACACCGATACTGCCCGGAAATACGGAATGTCCCGATAGTGCGCCGGGGCTGCAACATCGCCAGACAACAGACGGTCACCATGGCTGCGGGTTTGGGAATTTGCCCATCAACCTTTTGGCGGCCACTCCACGCCCGCCAATTCCTTTGGCATTTGTTTCGGGTCGACTGGATAGATGAGCGACATATCCGCTTTGCTCTTTGCGCGAGGCAGAAATTCAGTTTCTTCCGGCGCAGCGACGATGAGCCAAAGGACCTCGGCGTCGGTATCGTTGAAGACCTGCCGCAACTGATCGGGCCCGACCAGCACGCCGCCGTATTTTGGCACGGTCAACGTTTCGTCCCCTACGCGCATGCGGCCCACGCCTTCCAGCACGAAATAAAACTCCTCCGCGCGGATGTGTTTGTGCAGCGTGTTCGCGCTCTTGGGTGGGAACCGCCAAAGCCTCGCTCCGAGGTTTTCGCTCTTGGTTAGCTCAAGAAGATCCGCGTTTGGGATTTTCATCAAGTTAGAGGGACGCCAATGAAGGTCGTCCGGCGTAATCAAGAAATAACCTTGTATCGATTTCAATGGTACTTGCATGGATGAACAGCGATTAGTGGATTGGTAAACGCGTTGCTTTTGAGTTTTCTGACCTACCAATTCAAGAACGATACCGGGGGAACCGAAGTTTTACACCGCTGAGTTCTCACTTAATCTCGGCGTCCCAAACGGTTCCAGTATACTTGCCAACGCGATACGTAACATTGACCTGATCGTTTTCGTGCAATTTCTCCCACTGCGCTCGATCGGTGCGGACTTCGATCGTGCGACCGTTGTCGCGCATTCGGACTTTCACGATCCATTGTTCGCGATTGGTGGCCCGCGCGTCTTTGATTTCCTCGCCCTCTTTTACCGTTGCCACCAATCCTTCCCGATCACGATCGCATCGTCATTTTTCTTTTCGCAGCCGACCAGGCCCATCAACAACAGTGCAACGACACAACCGGACACGATCGATTTCTTCGTTTCTAATCTCCTTTGCATATTAGAACATCTTTAGCCCGGTGATCCCGATTGCCGCTTGTTAGTCATCAACTGCAGTGTAGCATGGCAACGCCAGTTCAGGTCGAAAAGGAACGCTATTATGGGTGTCATGTTGCAAGCGTTTTATTGGGACTGTCCCAAGGCAGAAAATCGCGAGCATCAGTGGTGGGCCTTTATCAAATCGAAACTGCCAACAATTACGCAGGCCGGTTTCACTGCGTTATGGCTGCCGCCCGCAAACAAAGCGGCCGGATGGAAATCGATGGGCTACGATCCTTACGACTATTATGACCTCGGCGACTTCGATCAGAAAGGTGGCGTGCCTACCTGGTTCGGTTCCAAGGCTGAATTGCTTGACCTTATCCAGTCTGTTCACGCGCTCGAACTACAAACGTATGCGGACCTGGTGTTCAATCATAACAGCGGCGCCGACGCGCTGGAATTGAATCCGATCGACGGCCAGTCGCGCTGGACGAAATTTACACCAAAGAGCGGTAAATTTCCGCGCGACTGGAAATGTTTTCATCCCAGTCAGTACGAGACCTGGGACGGCGCAACATTCGGCGACATGCCGGATCTCTGTCATCGCGCGCCTTTGGTTTACACCGAGCTTATTAACTACGCCCGATGGCTCTTGGAAGAAATCGGTTTCGACGGATTCCGCTACGACATGGTCAAGGGTTACGGCGGTTGGATGGTGCGTTCGATTCAGGAACTGCGCGCGCTGCGCGGCAAGACCAGTTTCAAGCCGTATGCAGTCGGCGAATGCTGGGACAGCGAACGCACAATTGACGATTGGCTCGATGAAGCTAATGCGTGGTCGGATAATCCGGTCGGCGCGTTTGATTTTCCGCTGCGCTGGCGTCTGCGCGACTTGTGCGACAGTTACAGGTTCAGCCTCCGCAATCTCGCAGACCGCGGAGTGCTGATGTGGGACCGGCCAGCCCAGGCTGTCACTTTTGTCGAGAACCACGACGTGGTGCGCGACAGTCCGATCATTCACGACAAGCTCCTGGCATACGCCTTCATCCTCACACACGAAGGTTATCCGTGTGTCTTCTGGCAGGATTACTTCAACTGGGACCTTGCCCAGCCAAACAATCAAAGCGGCATTGACGCGCTCATCAAAGTTCATGAACAAAACGCTGCTGGTCCGATGGGCGACGGCGATCACAGCGGACTGATCTTTGTGTTAAACAACCGTGGTACCTGGGACGGCATGTGGGTTCAAACACAGTGGAATAACACCGGACTCATCCCAGCGGCCTGGCGCGGCCGCGAGGATATCAACGTGCCGGAGGAGAAATGGACTAACGAGTCCGGCTGGATCGACTTGTGGGCTCCGCCTCGCGGCTATGCCGTGTATGTCCCTGTATGACTTCATTCGCTTGCCGTTCCGTTAGTGCGATGCAGTTTCGCGGTAGGGGAGGTGCTGCTTATACAACTCCAGGCGTGGCCTGAATCGTTGGCGCAGCGGTTCGACTTCCTTTGCTGCCTTGTTGGCTAACTCCATTGCGTCCCGCTTAGAAAACAGCTGGGTGGCTAGCGCGAAGGTCTCTTCAGGCTCGGTTCCAGCAGTCCCGATAGCCTTCTCTTCATAGCGGATCGCCGAATCAAAGTCGCCCGCTTCCGCATACGCTGCAGCAAGCGTATCGACATACGACGCAAACTTCCACTTGGTCAGTTCGCATGCTCTTTTCGCATCAGCGATGGCCAGTTGGCCGTTTCGGCTTGACTGTTCGGGACTAGTGACACGAAGCCACGAGCGGTTGTTTAGTGCCTTCGCTTGTGTGAACCTATTACGAACGGTTGAGCCCAGTATCGCGAGCGTATTTAAATCGGCTAAACAGGCTTTGTAATTACCCAGCTTACTACTTACACCAACGCGCAGAAAACTGGCATCGAAAAAGCTCGGCTTTAATTGGATGGTTGAGTTTAAATCTTGTAGCGCCGCCGCCCATTTCTTCTGCTGGCAGAAGGTGACCGCGCGATTGTAACACGCCGTCCACATGTACGGATCAGTTCGTATTGCCGCATCGAAGTACCGCCGTGCGTTTTCGTAATCGTGTTTGTTTAGCAAATCGTAGCCGTGTCTGTCGTAACACTTTTCTAAGCTTTCCGGCCGCGGTTTCTAGCTGGCAAAATAGCTGCGTTGCCGGGACTCAAAGCCATCGCCGAAGTAACGTTTCCACCATTGATCAGTCTCGTCCAAATGACCGACTTGTACTTCGTCGGCTTCCGGATGTTGTGTAAGCCAGTCGCGAAAGGCGAAATGCCTGTAAAGGCGCATGAATTCGCCAAGATAGATATCGGCAACGCGCGGGTTGCCGCGAATGATGAGCATGTTCTCGTCGTTATTCGTCGTGGAAGCTTCACTAAAGTTTGCGGAACCGGAAACGACCAGCGGATTGGCGCCCAAAGGATCGACAAGCATGTATTTTGTATGCAGATATCGCACGTGAACGTTCAAACCTGAGAGCTGCTCCACAAGCCAGTGATTGAATGCGCCTTTACCCAAACGCGATCCAATCGCGAACTTGTTTTCTTTCATTTTCCTCAACTCAATGATTGCGGCTTCGTTGGCCTCTCTTTGCGCCTTGGTCCTGGTCGGGCCACTCATCGATTCCAACAATGCGTAACGCAGTTTGGCGTTTCCATTGCGGTAAGCATCCTGGAAACGCTTGTTCATGCCGAAGGCAAATGTCATGAATAACGCGTCATTCGCGCCCCTGGCCTGCTCCGCATACCAGTCCAGCGCTTTCAGGGTATCGCGCGGACTAAAAATGGAAGTGATTTGTTTCGCGAGCGGATCGTCCGGAAACGGAGTTTTTCCAGCCAGCACACCAGTGTCGGCAGATCTCGGCGTATTCTTCCTCAGCTCATTCCACAGCCACAAATATTTGGCCGCAACGTCGTTCCTTTCACAGACATGAACGACGTTGCTGTGCCCATAAACTCCGCCCATGCTGAAATTCGTCGAACCGGTGAGAACTGCTTGAGCAGCGCCGTCCTTGGTAAGCACAATGGTTTTGTTGTGTGAAAGCGTGAGGCCCTGTGCATTGCGCGGCTGACAAATATTTCCCAATTGGAAGTTCTGGATCGCTTGCTCGTTGCTGATTTTTTGTTCGTCATCTTCGGCGTGATAAAGCACCTGCACGTCGGCACCGCGATCCCGGGCCGCACCGAGTGCCTTGAGCACGGTTTTGTCCGTGAATTCGTAAGCGCCTACGCGCAGTCCCCAACCCGGACCAACGGCGCGTCCGATGAAGTCTGCGATTGATTCGGCCGCCCCGCGCGAAAGCCACGTGAACGCCGCCGGTCCTACATCCTCAGGTCGTTTATCTCCGAATCGCCGTGTGTATTCCTGGGATGCGGCCGCGCCGCGATTAAAATGCACATGATGCGTTCTGCCGTTTTCGCTCTCAGTGCGAATCTTGACGGCTACTTTTTCGGATAGCTGTGGCTCGGTAGGCGAACCTCTTAGAGCAAACGCTTCATACGTGTACTCGTGCTCCGGTTTCGCGGAAAAATCCGACCAGGTGAAACCTTGAATAGGATGCTGCCGTGTCGAATAAAGGATTCCTGGTGGAGGAGACAGCTCCACGCTTTTGAAGGTCTTATACCCCGACAGCCAATATTTCTCTCCCTCGGTATGATCTTCTCGTCGCAAGGCAAACCCAAGCAAGCCCGGGCAATCTTGCTTGGGTAAGTCCATGCCAAGTAGCACGACATGTGTTCCCGCAATCGCCTGGACACTTAGATCTCCTTTTTGCTCCTTATTTCGCATCTTGTTGGCGAGCTCCTAACACACAAGTGTTTAACTGAATGCCTGGCAAAAGGCCATCAGAACGAAGATTAACTGTCGCTTGGCAAAGCTGTCTACGAGTCTGTTGATTCCAGCACCGGTTTTATGTCCACGATCGGAGTCCCGTCGATTGCCTCGATCCGGCCAACCAATAGACGACCGGAATGTATCCGCATAACTTTCACGCGATGAAGTCCCAAAGGATTGGGACGATCTGGCGATCGAGTGGAAAATACTCCTGCAAGTGGACGAGACCGGTCGCCTCTCGGGTGAACTTTGAGTACGTCCCTCCGAGCGCGATGGAGCCAAGTGATAACAATGATTTCATCGCCCACTTGCATTCGGTCTAGAGCGTTTCTGTAAGGAGGAAGCACTTCGATAAGGGCATTAGGTGCGCCCTCGAAACCTTGTCGAGGCGCTTCTTCGCGTCGTCTTAACTCGGAACGGATCAACCCGATTGGCTTGATTGAAAAATTCTTCATATGACTTCGCATCCTCCGATTATTCACATGTTCGCCGCGGCACGTTTGAAGAGATAATGCCGCAACGCTGGATCGTCTGTCAGGCTCGCGGCACGATTGAACGCTTCGACCGCGTCATCGTTCCGGTTCAGCAAGCGAAGCAGATGGCCGCGCGCGGCCCAGTAGGGCTGATAATCCGCCGTTTGATCCGCGGGAATCTGTTCAAGCGCAGCAAAGCCGGCAGCTAGCTCGCCTGTTTGCGCAATCGCAACGGCTCGCCCCACAAGCGAACCGATGCCCGGCGCAATTCGCACCAACCCCTCGTAAAGCAAAGCGATTTCCTTCCAATCAATGCACCCGGTTTTCGCTCGGCTCGCGTGAACAGATTGAATCGCAGCTTCCAATTGATAGCGTCCCATGCGCTTGAAGGCGACAGCCGAGTGCAGATGTGTCTCGGCTTCGTGAGTTATCGATTGCGACCAAAGAGCCGTGTCCTGCTGATCGAGAGGCACAAATTGACCGTCGCCTGTGTAACGTGCTCCGCGTCGGGCTTCACAGTGTAACATCAGCGCAAGTAGACCGTGAGCTTCAGGTTCACGCGGCATCAGCTGCGTTAACGTTCGTCCTAACGCGATGGCCTCTGCCGCGAGAGCGTGATGCGTAGAAGCGGTTTCCATCAAATTCTCCCAGCCAGTCGTGTAACCGGCATAGATGGCATCCAGAACGAACGAAAGTCGCTCGCTCAATTCCGGCGGGTCAGGGACGCGAAACGGAATGCAGGCATCGCGAATCTTGGTCTTGGCCCGCACTAGTCTCTGACTCATGGCAACGGGAGACACCAAGAAAGCAGAGGCTATCTTTGCTGCGTCTATCCCAAGCACCACCTGTAGCATGAGGGGCGTGCGTGCAGCGACATCAATGGCAGGGTGCGCACACACGAAAAGCAGCTTCAGGCGTTCGTCGGGGAAAGACTCGTGCTCCGTTGTCGTCGCTTCAGCTTCCTCGGCGAGTTGTTGCAACAAAGGCTCGGCATCTCGCCGGGTTTGTTCCCGGCGGGAGGCGTCAATCAATCGGTTGCGGACCACATGCAAGAGCCATGCTTCGGGCTTATCTGGAACTCCATTCGTTGGCCAAGTTTCGAGGGCTGCAACCAGCGCCTCGCTCAACGCATCCTGTGCGTCGGCAATGTCGCCGGTGCGCGAGGCGATGTAGGCGACCAGTCGTCCATACGAATCACGCGCAACGGCTTCAATCGCATCATGCGTGGCAGATTCGCTCATCGTTGAAAATGACTTCGATTGCGGCGACTTGCGTGATGCCAACCGCAATCTGGCCCTGCCTGTGCAAAATTTAGACCCTTAGCGATCCACGGAACGCCCTGGCGGCATAGTAAGATTGTGCACCGTTGTGACCCACGAAGACACGGCCATACCGGCGATCACAATAGAGCGCACCGCCGAGTTTTCTAATATCAGAAGGTGTTTTCACCCAGCTCGACGTCTTCGTATCGAAATTTCCAAGTTTCTGCAGCTCTAGATATTGTTCTTCCGTCAAAAGCTCAATGCCGATGGCCACTGCCATATCCATAGCGCTATTTTTCGGTTTATGTTCCTTCCGTGACTCCAGCGCTTCACGGTCGTAACAAACACTTGTGCGGCCTTTGGGACTTTCCGGTGAACAATCAAAAAAGATGTACTCGCCCGTCTTTTTATCATGACCAACAACATCCGGTTCACCGCCGGTCCTTTCCATTTCATTGAGCGACCAAAGTTTTTCGGTATTACCTTCCAGCTTTGCTTCTATTTTAGCCCATTCAAGACCTTCATGGCGGCTCATGTTTTTCTCAAAGCGGGCTTTCAATGCTCTGAGCAGTTCTTCAGGTTGTTTTGGTGACAACTCCGTTTTGGTTTTAACGTTTTTCATATCGGTTTCCTTTTTATTGTTGTGTCGTGTTAGGCCGATCTTTTCGAAATAAGTCGTCGAAGGACATGGCCTTTCCACATCCAAAATCCCGAAAGGACAATTACAGGAACAGCGACAAACCGAACAACGGGGGCGTAATTCGGAATTTCTTCAAACGGACTATAAATATAACCGAGTATCGGAATGCTAAAGAAGATGTGGATCGAGCGATGAATCGAACGTTTGGTGGCATCTTTCATGATTGGTTGCTTACTTCTTTCGTTACAAGGTCGAGTGGCGAGACCAGGGGATTACTTGCCGCTCGCGGCAAAATACGAACCGCCCAATGGGCGCACTTCGACGAATGCGTCAGCCGCAGCCGGATTACGCGCTGCCCATTCCAGTGCAGCATCCAAGTTTGGCACGTCGATGATGACGAACCCGCCGAGGAATTCCTTCGTCTCGGCATACGGGCCGTCATGCACCTGGCGTTTTCCGTTTCGGACCGATACCATAGTGGCCGTCTGCGGCGACCCCAGACCTGCTCCTGCGACGTAGATGCCCGCAGCCCGCAGGGCTTCTCCATAAGCCATACCAGCGGCCTTTGCGGCGGCCTTTGCGTTTGCGTCCTCAAATTGGTCAACAGCCTCTTTGTTCACATGCACAAGTAGAGCGTATTTCATGGTGTTAGTTTCAGTTGTTTATGTTGTGTTTTGCTCCTCAGCGACTGGTCCATTGATTGTCCCGGGCCACTTGTTTGGTCGTGGCGTTGACACGGTTGAAAAGGTTAGTCGTGGCAATCCAGAGGATTAGCCCCGCGAGCGGCTTCTCGTCATAATGCAGAGTGGCTTCGTTCCATATTTCCTCCGGTACTGGATCGGACCGTTCGCTAAGCCGCGTCCCCGCTTCGGCAAGCGCCAGGGCGGCGCGTTCGGCCTCGGTAAAATAGGGCGCTTCGCGCCACGCAGCTACGGAGAATAGACGATCGTCTGTTTCGCCCGCGTTCTTTAGCTCGCGAGAGCCCATATCAACGCAGACGCTACAGCCGTTGATTTGGCTGGCACGCAGGTGGACGAGATCGAGTGTGCGCTGCGGCACACCGCTCTTTTTCACGGCCGCCACAACAGCCATCAGAGGCTGCATCGCCTCAGGGATCAGCATCGCCGGGTTTTTCATTCGTGGTTGTATCGTTTTCATTTTTACTTTCTCTCCTTTTATTTCGTTTTTGTTGGTTATCGGGCCGGAAAACTTCGCGGCCTCATAATGCTGACGTTTGGCGACTGCGCCTTTCGACATTTCCCAAAAATTTTTCGAGCTCAGTCAAAGGCCACACCGATCAAAGGTGGAACGGTCGCCGCGGCGACTCCTCAACGCGTTGGTTAAGGATAAGTCTCGTGCCTTCGATAATTGGGTTTCGCATCGGTCCGAGCCCGACGGGCATTTTCAGGAGAAGCCGATCCACTTTTCACTCACGAGACGGCCAGTCGTAACGCGAGTGAACCACACTCGTCATTCATCCGCCCGGCGTAGGCCGATTTTATCGGCCAAACGCCGGGCTGAATAATGAAATCACTTCGGATTTTCCGAGTTCGCTATTTACACACTTCACGCGGCCATTCGCGGGTTTCTTCCAGCGATTCGCCGGTTTCCAGAAGACTCTTGAGACTCGCGAGAATGTGGGGCCAACCGCTCGACACAGCTTCGATAAACTTCGAGCCTTCTTTCGGGAATTCGTGAATGATCGTGAGCTTGACCGATTTGCCTTCCTTTTCCAGTTCGTAAGTCAGGCGCGAATAACCTTCCGCTTTTAATTCAGGTTTGAATTCGTTGCGCCAAGTCAGCACGAGCCGCCGATCCGGTTCGATTTCGAGAACTTCGCCGCTATCAGCAACGCGCCCGTCAGGCGTCAAAATCTTCCATGACGCGCCGGGTTTCCATTCCGATTCCTGCGTTGTGTTGCACCAGAATGACGCGTGAACTCCGGTTCGGTGAGCGCCTTCCACAATTTCTCAGGCGTCGTACGAATGTAGGTTACGTAAACGAATTGATCTTTTTTCATCATGTTACTTTTTTTTGGTTTTGGTTTGTTCGAGACCTTTTTTCAAGTCGCTCAACGCTTGAAGGCGATGGCGTTCGTATTTGCCGATCCAACGCTCGCAGATCTCATGCAACGGCATCGGATTGAGATAATGCAGCTTCTCGCGCCCGCGCCACACGACGGCGATAAGGTTTGCTTTTTCCAGCAAAACCAAGTGTTTGGTCACTGCCTGCCGCGTCATGTCCAGGTGCCCGCATAGTTCGCTCAACGTTTGCCCATTCTCCTTGCGCAACTCGTCAAGTAATTTTCTGCGACTGGGATCGGCTAACGCTTTAAAGACTGCATCCATCAGTTGATAATTATGCAACTAAATGGTTGCATGTCAAACCAGGCATTTCAGATATTTTCCGGCATGAGCTTTCTGAATCTCGAGCAGCTGCCGTTTGTCGGAATGTCGTATGAATTCGTGGGCGAAACGCAGGGCGCACCGTTCTCAGCCTACATCGTCAACGCAAAGCCGGGGCAGGGTCCACCGTTGCACACGCATCCGTACGTCGAGGTCGCGTTTACGCTCGAAGGCTGTGCCACCATCACGGTCGGCGATGAAACGCGTGAAGTGAAAGCCGGCGGCATCGTCGTCATTCCCGCGAACACACCGCATCGATTCGTTAACACCGGCGACGCGACGCTGCGCCAAATCGACATCCACGCCAGCCCGCGATTTATCCAAACGAATCTCGCCTGAAGGTTTCGATTGATTCAATAGAACCACTAAAGTGATTCCGAAGTAAGCGGTGAGTGCGCTCGCTGCCGCTACTTCACAAACTCCCGCACCAATGCAGCGATTTCATCTGCCGCCGTGTCCAATGCGAAATGACCTGCGTCGAGAACGTGCACTTCGGCCTTCGGCACGTCCTTGCGCTAGCGTTCCGGCTCAGCGGGGTCGAACGAGAGATCATACTTCCCCCAAATGACGAGCAGTCGCGGCTGCTTCTTGCGCATCCATGCCTGCCACTCTGGATAAGCGTCCACATTGGTTCGATAATCATAAAACAGATCGCTTTGAATCTGCGCCTGCCCCGGCTGATTCAGAAACGCGAACTCATCCGTCCAGAGATCAGGATCGTAACGATCGACGTTCGGATCGTTCCCGACATGACGCGTCCGCGTCGTCTGCAGCGACAAAAGATTTGTGCGAAGCGCGTTTTCGTTAGCCACGCGATCTTTCCAAAACTCGCGCCGCGTCTTCCAGTTTGCGCCCAGCCCTTCGTTGTGCGCGACCGCGTCTTGAACGATGAGAGCTTCTACGCGCTCGGGGTGCGCGAGTGCCATGCGAAAACCAACGGGCCCGCCGTAATCCTGCATGTACAGCGTGTAGCGCGTGAGGCCGAGCGCTTCGGTGAAATGATTCACAATCTCCGCGATATGATCGAACGTGTAAGTGAATTTCTTCGGGTCTGGCCAGTCGCTGTGTCCGAAGCCCGGATAATCCGGCGCAATAAGGTGAAATCGATCGGAAAGTCTAGCGAAGAGCGGCTCGAACATTCGCGATGAAGACGGAAGTCCGTGTAGCAAGAGAATCGTCGGCGCATCTTTCGGGCCGGCCTCCCTATAAAAGATTGTGAGTCCATCAACCTTTGCCGTGCGATAAAAAGTCGGGTATTTCACAGGATGCTCCTTTCCTTGGGCTAACAATTGAAATGGCGCGAGCATTGCCGAAACCACGAGTACCATGTGGGCGGCCTGTACGGATCGGAGAGCAACAACGAGGGAAGCGATAAACGTTCGATCTCCGATCATTATTTCGTTCCTCGAATCCAAGTCTCTCGACTCTCAACCGTCCGTCACGCCGTGGCAACGAAGGCGGATCAACTCTTAAATTTCATCTCGGCTAGAAACTCTTTGTTTCGCCAGGCTTCATAAAGATCACGCGCGGATCTTTGCCGAAAACCTTACGCAGATCCTCCTCTGTCGATGACCCGGGCAACGCGCCGTAATGCATCGGGATCACCACCTCCGGCTTGAAATAACGCGTCACCGCCAGCCATGCCATCTGTGGCATCTGACCATCCGCTAACGCGCCGACCGGCATCAGGATGATGTTCGGATGATAAAACTCCTGGATCAGCGCCATGTCGCTGAAGATCCAGGTATCGCCCTCGTGGTAAACCGAGCGGCCATCCGCGAACTCGAGCACAAAACCGACCGGCCTCCCGCTCGGCTCGCTGCTATGCATTGCCGGCACGACATGGATTTTCACGTCGCCAGCCTTCACGAGGTCGCCCACATTCACTCCTTCGAACAATTCCCTCGGCAGCTCGCCCTTCTTGAAAGCTTCCGGCATGGCCACGCAGACTAGCTTCGCCTTGCTCATCTTCGCCAGGTCGATCGCATCGCCGAGATGATCGCCATGGGAATGGGTGACGAGAACCTAGGCCGGATGATAGTGGACGAGATCCTTAAGTTCGGTCGGCGTCGCGGGATTCTTGGTCAGGAACGGGTCGATCATAATATCCGTTCCGCCAGGTGAGACGATTTCGAAGGCCGAATGCCCCAGCCAGGTAATCTTGACGTCCTTCTTCTTACCCGGCGCCGGCGTCTGCGCCAGTCCGGTGGCCGCCAGGGGAACCATTAGCAGAGCGAAAGCAATCCTCTTCGCGTCCATTGACATCATTCCAGCTTATCGGCTCGGCTAATTGTCACAACGCCGAGGCGGAAACTTTCACGTAGGCGGACCAACTCTCAACTGTCGCTTTCATTCAAACGAACCTCACTTAAGGCTCGTCGGGCCTCGCACCTCAATCCTTTTACAGCTGCCAAACTTGAACAAAGTTCGCGAAATTCGGGCAGAAGATCACCGGCGGCATGAATCAGCATGAGCGCAAACAGATTTTTCGTCCGCGCCCATATCACTCCAAATAAAATCCCGCTCACCGAGAGCACCGCGATCGAATAAGCGATCGCGTCGAGCGCAGACGGATTTGCGCCGAGACCTTCCACGCTCCCCCCTGACGAAAAATGAACCCCGGCGCATGCGCCAAGCCAAAAACAAGCGACATCAGGACAACACCGCTTACTTCGGATTTGAACCACGCGGCGAGCCGCGATTGCACGAGCGCGCGAAAGAAAAATTCTTCGACCAATCCGACTTCAATCACCAGCCAGATGAAACAGAGCGGAAGACCAACCAACAGTTGATCCATGCTGAAATTGCCATGCCGCACGGGTGCAGCCCCGCCACCTACAAAATATTGAAAAGCGACCAATGCGACGCCGACAGCCAGGACCACCGGCAAATGATTGCCAGCAAGAGCGCGCAAACCTTCGAATTGAATCCCGAAATCGCGGAGTCGATAACCAAATGCAAAGCGAAAGACCGCGAATGGAAGCGCGACGAACACGATCAATTTTTTTGCAAGCGTAACGAAGAGCTTGATCTTCGATGAATCGGTCCAAGCCTCTGGAAGATGATTGTCGATCCACTGCGGACCGCCGATGAGATAGATCGACAATGCGACGATAAAACCAGCGAGCACAAGCATCTCGCGTCCGCTCGGGCGAACTGAGATCGACAACGGAACGACGCGGATCGTCGTCAGCCACGCCAGCGTTGGAAAGATCAGTCCAAACAGAGCGAGCACGATGAGCGCTCCGCCAGGTTCAAAGTCTTTGTTCTGCCAAAGGGCTGCCAAACCGGCTGCGTAAAGAATTAACCCGAGAACGACTGTACGATTAAGATGTTCGAGTTTCATCATGGCGGATTTCATTACTGTGTTGTCCATTTCGATGCAGTGGATGCCCCGCCGGATTCAACGAAAGGCGCGGTCGGCACGTTTGTGGTGCGCGACCATGTGATGGAGTCCACCCTGCGCGCTACGATCGCTTACGAATAGAACGGTTGACACGCCGCGCGAGATTCTGTTTTGACACTCGTCGTTTCTGAGTATATATGGCATCGCAATATATGGCATCGCCAGTTCCCGATCGCGAACTAAAGAAGGGCAGCGCAGAATTGATGATTCTAGCCTTGCTCGAAAACCGGCCCCGACACGGATATGAGATTGCGCAGCTGATCGAGCTGCGTTCACGCGGCACCATCCGGTTTAATGTCGCGTCCCTTTATCCTTTGCTTTATCGACTTGAGAAACGGAACTGGATTCGCGGTCGCTGGGTCGAAAAGCCGGGCCAACGTCGCCGCCGTTATTATCGTTTGACCGCTTCGGGTAAAAATGTGCTGTCGAAGCAACGCGCCGGCTGGCGTGATTTCGTTGAAGCCATCAATCTGATCACAGGGGTTCAACATGCCTGATTTCAAGGTCGAGATCAGAGCGCACCTGGCGGAACTCGGCTTATCTCCAGTGCGCGAGGCGGAAATCGTTGAAGAGCTTTCGCAGCATCTGGAAGAAGAATACGAGCGGGCGCTCAGCTTCGGTGCTTCGGAAGACGAAGCGCGCAAACAAGTCCTCGAGCAGCTCAACGCGCCGGATTTGTTAGGCCGCGAACTGAAACACGTGGAACGTCGCATTTCGCAAAGCCCTGTCACATTGGGAACGGAAGAGAGGATCAATATATTTGCCGACCTCTGGCAGGATTTGCGCTATGCGCTGCGCACGCTGACGAAGAATCCGGCCTTCACAAGCATTGCTATTGTAGCGATCGCGCTCGGCATTGGCGCAAACACTGTAATCTTCAGCGCCGTGAATGCCGTGCTGTTGCGGCCGCTCCCCTTCAAAAACCCTGAACAACTGGTGATGGTGTGGGAAAATGCCACGCATCTTGGTTTTCCGAACAATACTCCGGCGCCGCCTAACTTTCTTGACTGGCAGAAACAGAACACCGTCTTCACTGGGATGGCAGCGATGGCCGAGCGCAGCTTCAACCTGACCGGCGTCGGTGAACCGGAGCGCCTCGACGGTCGCCGCGTCTCGGCGAATCTCTTCGACTTGTTAGGTGTGCCGGCGCTGCTTGGGCGCACGTTCGTGCCGGAAGATGATCGGCCTGGCTCGCATGTCGTTCTCGTGAGCTACTCGCTCTGGCAACGGCGGTTCGGTTCCGATCCCAGCGTTATTGGCCGGGTAGTTACGTTGAATGGGGAAAGCTATACGGTTATTGGGGTGATGCCGCGCTCGGTACACTTGCCCGGCTATGGCAACTGGAAGGACAAGGTATGGGTGCCAATCGCGTTTACCAATGAGGAAACGACGCAGCGCGGTAATCATTTTCTCGACGTGATCGCGCGGATCAAGCCTGGCATCACTCTTAAGCAGGCCCAAGCTGAGATGGAGACGATTGCTGCCCGCCTTGCCAAGGAGTATCCACGGCACAACACGCGCATCGGCGCGACCGTGACGCCACTGCACGAGGAAGTGGTCGGCGATATTAAGCCCGCGCTGCTCATCCTGCTTGGAGCCGTCGGGTTTGTGCTTCTCATTGCCTGCGCCAATGTTGCCAATCTGCTGCTGGCCCGCGCCGCGGTGCGCGAAAAGGAAATTGCATTGCGACTTGCGCTCGGCGCAAGCCGTTCCCGCCTGACGCGTCAGTTTCTAACCGAAAGCGTATTGTTGGCGTTGCTCGGCGGCGGTTTCGGCTTGCTCCTTGCGTTGGCAGGAATCCGCGTCCTGAAGACGTTCATTCCTGCAACCATTTCGCAGACACAGACGATCAGCATTGACGGAAAGGTGCTCGTGTTTACCGCGTTGCTCGCCTTGTTGACCGGAATTGTATTCGGACTCGCGCCAGCGATGCACGCGTCCCACTCCAATCTAAACGATTCGTTGAAAGAAGGCGGCCGTGATTCCGCCGTCGGCAAAAAAGGAAATCGCCTTCGTGATTTGCTTGTCGTCGGCGAAGTCGCAGTCTCCTTCATCCTTCTCATTGGCGCGGGATTGCTGATCAACAGTTTTCTACACTTGCGAAATCTCGATCCCGGGTTTCGCGCCGATCATCTCCTGACTATGAAAGTAGACCTGTCGGAGCTGAGGTATCCGGACGGGGAACGGCGCTCAGTGTTTTTCGATGAGGTGTTGCGTCGCATCCGTGCCTTGCCCGGAGTTCAATCAGTAGCTGTCGCCGGCAACTTGCCGTTCACTTACAACGGGGATTCGATGAGTATTGCCGTCGAAGGCATTCCCGATCCGCCGCCGGGCCAGTGGCCCGATGTAATCTACCGCGCAATTGGGCCAGGCTACTTCAGCACAATGGGAATTCCAATGATTCGCGGCCGCGACTTCACCGATCAGGATAAGGCGGATTCCAAAAACGTGGTGGTGATTAGCGAGAAAACCGCCCAGCACTACTGGCCGGGAGAGGACCCTATTGGCAAACGTCTGAACCCTGGTGCGACGACTTCGGCCGTACCCTGGCGAGAGGTGATTGGCGTTGTAAAAGATGTCCGGCAAAACGACTTCATTGCGCAGCCCAAAATGCAAATGTATTTCGCTTATCGGCAGCTGAAGGATTTGGCAGCGAATGCACTGATTGTGCGGACAAGCGTGGAACCGATGAGCCTCGCCACCTCAATTCGCGATGCGATATGGGCCATGGACAAGGATCAGCCGGTCGCTAACGTCGACACGATGGACCATATCGTGTCAGAGGCGATCGCCAGGCAGCGGTTCAGCATGCTCTTGTTAGGTATCTTTGCCGCTTTGGCCCTGGTTCTCGCGGCCGTGGGAATTTACGGGGTGATGAGTTACTCAGTCGCGCAACGCACGCATGAGATAGGCATTCGCATGGCGCTCGGTGCACGACGGGCCGACGTATTGAAAATGACAGTCAATCAAGGACTCAAACTAGTGAGCATAGGTATGATGCTCGGATTGGCGGCGGCATTTCTTCTGACGCGCGTGCTAGCAAGTCTGCTCTTTGGGATCAGCGCGACAGATCCAGTCACTTTCCTCGGCATCTCACTCGTGCTACTCGTGGTCGCGATTCTGGCCAGCTATCTTCCGGCGCTGCGCGCAACGAAAGTCGATCCCATCATCGCTCTACGGGCGCAGTAGATGCTGCGCCATACCCGGCTTCGTGCGGACCTATCGCTTTTGCGCGATACAATCGAAATGATGCGAGGATCACGACTTCTTTTTCTCTGCGTCCTTTTTGTTCTCTATGGTTAAATCATTCAAATGCGCTGGGTGGTATTTCTTCGCGCCGTGAACGTCGGTGGGGCTAATCGATGTCAACCGGCTGCTATCGCCAAGCAGCTGGCGAAGTTTGGTGTCGTTAACATCGGCGCGGTCGGGACGTTTGTGGTGCGCGAAGATGTGAGTGAATCGGCTTTGCGCGCTGCGTTCGCTCGAAAGTTGCCATTCAAATGCGAGATCATGATTTGTCCCGCAGGCGACATCATCAAGCTCACATCAAAGAATCCATTCGCACGACAACCATCGGACGAGGACATTACCCGGTTCGTGAATGTGTTAGCAAAGCGACTTAATTCGCCGCCTTCTATTCCCCTTAGTCTGCCCTCGGACGACGACTGGCTGCTGAAGATTATTGCGGTCCAAGACCGATTCGTCCTGGGTCTCTATCGTCGACAGATGAAGGCGATCAGCTACCTCGGCAAGATCGAGAAACTCCTGGGTGTGCCAGCCACCACGCGCAATTGGAACACGATCGAGAAAGTGGTGAAAATTCTGAAACAGGATTAACGTTTAACAGAAGCCAACGAAGTAACCAAAGATCAAAGCCAGCCATTTGTTCCCTTTGTTTCCTTCTGTTCGATAATTCTTCTCTCTGCTCGTCACTGGTCACGCGTCACTGATGCTAGTCCGGCTCGGACTCAGCGTTAACTCTCACCCATCAGCTCTCAACCCATCCAGTCACTCATCACTAATCACTTTCTTCACCGCCCGGTCATTTGTTCCAGCTTTTCCGGGTATCGAGCACCTTGCACCTCGATCTTTGATGCGGCGTTTTCAATTTCGCGAAGATCATCCGCCGTGAGTTCTATTTCAGCCGCTCCGATGTTCTCTTCCAGACGCTTCAGTTTCGTGGTACCTGGGATTGGAACAATCCACGGCTTCTGCGCGAGCAACCAGGCGAGCGCGATCTGAGCAGGTGTCGCCTTCTTGCGTTTTGCGATTTCGCCAAGCAGATCAACCAACGCCTGATTCGCTTTTCGAGCCTCCGGCGTAAAGCGCGGGAGCGTGCTGCGCAGATCGGAACTGTCGAATGTGGTGTTTTCGTTCATCTTTCCCGTGAGGAAACCTCTGCCGAGAGGGCTAAATGGAACGAAGCCGATTCCGAGTTCCTCCAGTGTTGGCAGCACTTCCTCTTCAGGCTTTCTCCACCACAATGAGTATTCGTTCTGGACTGCCGTGATTGGCTGAACTGCATGTGCGCGACGAATCGTCTGCACTCCCGGCTCAGAAAGCCCGAAGTGCTTCACCTTGCCTTCCTGAATCAGGTCCTTTACCGCTTGCGCCACGTCTTCGATTGGCACGTCGGGATCGACGCGGTGCTGATAGAACAGATCGATAACATCGGTCCTAAGTCGTTTCAGTGAAGCGTCGGTAACTTCCTTGATATGCTCCGGCCGGCTATCCAGGCCGATCTGCTCACCTTTAGGCCCAAATTTGAACCCGAATTTGGTGGCAATCACTACTTGCTCGCGGAACGGAGCCAACGCTTCGCCCACAAGTTCCTCGTTCGCGAATGGGCCGTACACTTCAGCGGTATCGAAGAACGTGACACCGCGTTCAACCGCTTCGCGAATCAGAGAAACCATCTCATTCTTGTCCTTCGGCGGGCCGTAGCCAAAGCTCATTCCCATACATCCCAGCCCGATGGATGAGACTTCGAGGTTACTCTTACCAAGTTTGCGCTTCTGCATACTGAAAAATCGGACTTCTTTGCTCTGATCTCTGACTTCTGACTCTCAACCATCAACGATCAACTTTTCTGCTCATTCCGACTTAAGAGAAGCCATGTCGATGGAGAAACGGTACTTCACATCGGATTTGAGAAGTCTCTCGTAAGCTTCGTTGACCTTCTGGATCGGAATGACTTCAACATCCGCGGTGATGTTATGTTTGCCGCAAAAATCGAGCATCTCCTGCGTTTCGGCGATGCCCCCAATCATCGAGCCGGAGAGAGTGTGACGTCCCATGATGAGGCCGAACGCAGGAACGCGCAACGGTTCCGCCGGTGCGCCGACAAGCGTAAGATTGCCATCGACGCCGAGTAAATTGATGTACGCGTTGATGTCATGATCGGCGGAGACGGCGTTGAGGATGAAATCGAAGCTGCCGGTATGCTTTTTCATCTCGTCGGCATTGCGCGAGACAACAACTTCGTCGGCACCGAGGCGAAGCGCGTCCTCCTTCTTGTTAGGCGAAGTAGTGAAGACGACGACGTGCGCTCCGAGCGCATGAGCAAATTTTACTCCCATGTGGCCTAGTCCGCCGAGACCGACTACGCCAACTTTCTTGTCCTTGGTCACGCCCCAGTGGTGCATGGGGGAATACGTAGTGATGCCGGCACAGAGCAGCGGCGCGGATGCGGCGAGATTGAGATTGGTGGGAAGGCGCAGAACGAAGCGTTCATCGACTACGATGCTTTCGGAGTAGCCACCGTAGGTAACACCTCCGAGGTGCTTGTCCGGCGAGTTGAAGGTGAGGATCATCTTAGGGCAAAACTGTTCAAGCCCAGCTTTGCATTTCGGGCAGGTGCCGTCCGAGTCGACCATGCAGCCGACTGCGGCGAGATCTCCGGGCTTGTACTTGGTAACTGCCGAGCCGACTTTGGTGACACGCCCGACGATCTCATGGCCAGGCACAATCGGGTAGTTCGTGGCCATGAACTCGCTCCACTCGTTGCGCACCGAATGAAGGTCGGAGTGGCAGATGCCGCAGAACAGGATTTCGATTTGCACGTCGCGATCAGTCGGTTCACGGCGGTTGATCTTGGTGGAAGCCAGCGGCGATGTTTCACTGGCAGCGGAGTAAGCTTTCGCGTTGTATGTAGTTGGATGCATGGTTGATGTTATCTCCTGTTTTAAAGAATCGAATCGATCGTTTTCACACGCTAAAGTTATCGATCACGATCAGGTCGCGGTCCATGCGCGTGCGCGGGATTTTGTAGTACCACGCTAGAGTCAATCCCGATTCCCTCTTTAAGGTGAGAATCGAAGCGCAATCTAGCGTCGCGCTTAATTACCGGATTGTCCGATTTGGTCTGGCATTTAATTTGTAAGATACGACGATTGAAATCGCTCACTGAACATCTTTGGTTCGAAGTGCCGGAACGACGCGGGTTCATCAACATCACAGCGAAGATCGAGGAGCTCGTTCACCGCAGCGGCGTGATGGACGGTCTTTGTCTGATCAACGCCATGCACATAACCGCCTCAGTGTTCATCAACGACGATGAGCCAGGGCTACACCACGATTACGAGATGTGGTTGGAAAAATTAGCGCCCCACGCTCCAACTTCTGCCTATCGACATAACCGAACCGGCGAAGACAATGCTGACGCTCATCTCAAGCGTCAGATCATGGGCCGCGAAGTGGTCGTCGCAATCACTAAAGGCAAATTGGACTTCGGACCGTGGGAACAAATTTTCTACGGCGAATTCGACGGAAGAAGGCGCAAACGGGTCTTGGTCAAGATAATTGGAGACTAATCACCTCTGGCTTTTCCGCTGATACAACTGCCTTTCGCGCCTCCGTGCTGTTAAGATTCATCGAGATGCGTGTCATTGCTTGAGATCAGCCCGTTGCCGACGCTCTGAGCTGCGAAGCTTTTGAGCCGGCGATTCTGTGACCAGAACCGGTGACTTCAATGCCGGAATTGGGTCGCGCGAGTTGATTTACTTCTCTCAACCACACTCGCTGATCAGTCGGCGCGTCTCGTGGCGCCGTCGGCTGTCGCGGCAGGGTTCAACCTCACTCAGGCAATGTCAGAAAAATTTCATAGTCATCAGCATAGTTTTAGATGCGTCCACTGCGGAGCGGTGGTGCCGAGCTGTGCCGTTGGCACGCGGCAGCGCCGTTCGCATCGACTTATGATCAAGGGCGATGGCCGGTTCGTTTTTCTGAACACTTGCGAGATCGATTGGATAGAAGCCGACGACAAATACGTTCATGTTCATATCGGCAAATGCGCACACATGATGCGGAGTACTTTGCGCGCGGTTGAAGTGGAGCTCGATCCGAATCGCTTCGTCCGGATTCATCGTTCGGCCATTGTCAACGTCGACCGAATCAAAGAGCTGCAACCATCGTTTAGCGGCAAGCACGCAGTGCTTATGGAAAATGGCACGAGGCTGACACTCAGCCGAAATTACAAGAACAAATTCTTCCAGTTTCTGGGAACACCGCTTTAGTCAGTGCTAATCGTGCCTTAATCCGGTAGATTCGCGCCGTTTTCGCGACCACTCACGACATTCTTGAGAACGGGCACCCTTTCGAACGTCGCGTTTGATATAATCTGCGGGACTCGTCATGAGTAGCCTCAAGATCACCTGGCACAAGGTGGCGCTCCTTTTCGGGGGTTGGACGCTGGTTGGCGTTATCTTCGCGCTGATTTCTTATGCGGCTGCAATTGGCGAAAATAATAAAGAATTCGGCTTCGTGTCTGCACTTAGGCTGAATCTGGTTCAATTCTATCTTTGGGCGATTCTCTCACCGCTTCTTTTTCGCTTTAGCCGCCACTTCCCAATCGAGTTCCGTCCTCTCAATCTTCGTAACCTGTTGCTTTATTTCCCGGCGCTAATTTCATTCGCCGGCATTCATCAGGCTATTCATCTGGCCGTCCTGTGGTCTATCACACCGCGGTGGAGGCGCCAGTTCCCAGCCCTCATCGACTGTTACCGCGCTTATTTCGGGTTCGGATTCTATATCGATTTGATTATCGCTTCGCTGATCGTAGTCGCGGTGCATGCGCTGCTCTATTATCAAAATTTTCGGGCGAGCGAGTTGGCGCAATCATCTCTCAAAACCCAGCTCGCCCAGGCGCAGCTCAGAGCCTTGAAAATGCAGCTTCATCCGCATTTTCTTTTTAACACGCTGCACTCGATTTCATCGCTCGTGTTGGAGAACCCGCCAAAAGCAAACAGTATGATCGCGCGGCTCGGCGACTTCCTGCGATTAACCTTGGAAAATTCCGACCAGCAGCTGGTCACCCTCAAAGAAGAGACTGAATTCCTCCGCTGCTATCTTGAGATCGAACAGGGCCGCTTTGGAGATCGACTCGTGCTAGCGTTTGAGTTGGAACCGCAGACGCTCTCTGCCCAGGTGCCCCATCTTATTCTGCAACCGGTGGTGGAAAACGCCATCCAACATGCGATCGCCCCCCGCTCGGCACGAGGTCATATCAGCATTGAAGCAAAACGCCTTAACAGTTTGCTTCGACTCGAGGTCAGAGACAACGGGCCAGGGATAGCTTCAAACGGCGATTTGCTTCGATCAGAGGGAGTAGGTTTGAGTAATGTTCGCGCCCGGCTCCATCAAATCTACGGATCTGATTTTCGTTTTGAACTTATGAACCGCAAAGACGGAGGACTAACCGTCGTGATGGAAATTCCGTTCCGGCGCGAGGCAGATTTTTTGAACGAGCAACAAGAGACATGAAGAATGCGCCGATTAGAGCTTTGATCGCTGACGACGAAGCGCTCGCGCGCAAATTTATCCGTCGAATGCTAAGAGACGATCACGATGTAGAAATTGTCGGCGAGTGCAGTGACGGCAAAGAGGCCGTCGCGATGATCAGGAAACAGAACCCCGACGTTGTTTTCCTCGACGTGCAGATGCCGGAGATGGACGGGTTCGCTGTCCTGGAGTCGATCGGAGTCGATCAATTGCCCGAGATAATCTTTACGACAGCCTACGAGCAATATGCCATTCGAGCATTCGAGCTTCACGCGCTCGACTATCTCTTAAAGCCTTTCGACCAGGCGCGATTCAAGGGCGCGATTAAGCATGCGAAAGAGCGGTTCCGTTCCCAACGTCAGAAAGACGAGCGTCAGCAGATGAGCGCACTCCTGGAGAGTGTCAAGAACAAGCCGCAATACCTCGATCGCCTTGTGATCAAGGCGGGCGGGCGCATCACTTTCCTGAGTACTGACGAAATTAATTGGATAGAAGCAGACGATAAATATGTGCACCTGCATACTGGTAAAGTCAGCCCGATGGTGCGACAAACGTTAAGCGCGATGGAGACGCAGCTCGATCCGAGAAAATTCAGGCGGATCCATCGCTCAGCTATTGTCAACGTCGAACGGATTAAAGAACTGCAACCGCTGTTTAGCGGAGAGCACTCAATACTTTTGGAAGACGGGACAAAGCTCACTCTCAGCCGAAACTACAAGGACAAATTGTTCGAACTTCTCGGCAAACCACTTAGCTAAGCGCTAATCACACCGTGATTCAGCGCGTTCGCGACTTTTTCGCGATCGCTCGCGACATTCTTGTCGGCAAACCACACCGTGGCCGTATTCTCCGTCCACAAACACGAAAGCTACCTATGAAAAACATCAATGCACTTTGCACACGTAAGCAATTCCTTATCGGTAGTGGTGTGGCCGCTGCTAGCCTTTTTTGCGGTCGCGGTCTGTTGCAGGCGCAGCCCGGAAGCGCTCCGTCTGGTCCGGCGCCGTCAGCAACTCCGGAATCCGCTGACAATGTACCTGATTTCCCCGAGCACCATCCCCAGTTCGATCGGGTGCGCGTCAAGCGTTTCGTTATTGCTGGTCACGGGAATTTGGCGGCGGTGAAAGCAATGCTGGCCGACGAACCGAATCTAATCAACGGGGCAATCGATTGGGGCAATGGGGATTTCGAAACGGCATTAGGCGGTGCCTCCCACATGGGCCGCCGCGACATCTCCGAATACTTGCTGGAGCATAATGCACGCATGGACATATTCTCAGCGACGATGCTCGGCAGACTCAACATCGTGAGCGCGGCAGTCGCCGCGTTCCCTAACATTGTGCATGTGCCCGGACCTCATGGGATCCGGTTGATCGTGCACGCCGAGAAAGGCGGGCCAGGTGCCACAACTGTGCTGGAATTTCTGCAGCCGCTTGCCGGTCAACCGCTGCCCCGAGGATGATCAAAATGTGTTCCAATAAAAATCGAGCGGTCGCCGCCGCTTTAGTCATCACTGTTGTTTCGCTCTCTGTTCTCCGGCCAGCTCACGCTAACGATGCTACCAAACAAGTCGCCCCAATCGTTGCGCAGATTCAACACGCGGACTACGCGGGCGACCGCGCTGCGATGCAAAAGGGCTACGACCATCTTAAGCCTTTTCTGGAAGACAAGGCACTCGCGTCCCGCATTCGATACTGGCGCGGGTTTGCTCAATGGAGGCGGGCGATCAACGGCCTCAACGATTCCGTCGATCCAAAGGAGTTGGAACAGAATCTCAAGACCGCACTCGACGAATTCAAGACCGCGATGGAAAAGGACCCCACATTCGTCGATGCGAAAGTTGGGACAATCTCATGTTTGGGTTACCTGGCTTTCATGAACCGGCAAGACCAGGCGCGCGCGAAAGAATTAGTTGGCCAGATCCTGCCACTGGTGAAGGAAGCGATTGATATGGCGCCGGATAATCCACGCCTGATTTGGGTACGCGGTCCGATTCTTTGGAATACTCCTCCCGAACGCGGCGGTGGCCAGGATAAGGCGATCGAAAATTATCAGCGGGGATTAGAAGTCTGTTCGAAAATCAAAATGAGTGATGACCCGCTTGAACCGTCATGGGGCAAACCGGAATTAATGATGAGTCTGGCCTATTCCTATCTGAACACAACGGCCAGCGACGTAAATACCGCCGAGCGCTATGCGCGGGAGACACTCGAAATTGTTCCGTACTGGCATTACGTGCGCGACATTTTGCTGCCGCAGATCCTCGCCGCAAAAACGAAAGCGCAATAATTCGCCCTCGCAGGATGAAAACTCCGAATCCGGTTGACCTTCTGTTCGCGGATATGGACAAGCTTAGTCCAGGAGACGATAGCCTTAGTCTTTATGTTTTGCGGTCTCTGCCGCGACACCGGTTTGAAGTCGTTGTTGACGCGGGTTGTGGGGCGGGACGTCAAACCATGGTGCTGGCGAGCGAGCTGAAAACACGAATCGAGGCAGTGGATTCGTATCAGCCATTCCTGGATCGGCTGAAAAGGCGCGCGAAAGAAAAAGGCCTCGCTCATCTGGTACGCACGCATTGTATGGACATGAAAGGCATTCCCGGTGTCTTTCCAAAAATCGATCTGCTTTGGACGGAAGGCGCAGCCTACAACATCGGCTTTGCCAATGCATTGGCCACTTGGGCAAAGGCGATCAAACCGAACGGTTTCGCGGTAGTAAGCGAACTGTGCTGGCTCCGCGAACAAATTCCGGACGCAGTGACCGAGTTCTTCCGATTGGGGTATCCGGACATGCAATCTGTTCCGCAAAATATCGCGGTAGCAGAAGAAGCGGGTTATAAATTATTCAACACCTACACGCTGTCCAAAGAAGCGTGGGTCAAGGATTATTATGATGTTCTCGAGCCCCGCGCGAAATCGCTCGTGAATCATTCGGATATTGCTGTCAGGGATTTCGCCGTCGAGACGCTCAAAGAAATCGAGACATTTAGAATTTCAGAAGACAGCTACGGATATGTTTTCTATGTCCTCCAACGAAAGACATGAAATCCATGAAACAATCACTCGACACCCTGAATCTCGGCGCATTTTCCGTCAGTTTAGCGGTCAAAGACCTTGAGGCGTCGCGAAGTTTTTATGAAAAGCTCGGTTTCAAAATCTTCGCCGGGGATTCTTCGCAAAATTGGCTAATCCTGAAAAACGGAGACCATGCCCTCGGCCTGTTTCAAGGGATGTTCGAAAAGAACATCCTCACCTTTAATCCCGGCTGGGACTGCAACGCGCAGAAACTTGATGTCTTCACTGATGTTCGCGATCTCCAACGCCAGCTGAAAGCCCAGGCCGTAACGTTCCAAACGGAAGCAGATGAGGCATCGACTGGTCCGGCGAGCTTCATGATCGTTGATCCTGACGGCAATCCAATCTTGGTAGATCAGCACGTGTAGGCACCAGCGCGGCTGGCACTAAATTCAGTTTTGATGATCAAAACACTCAATCCGCAGGTCGAGCGGGTCGCCTTTCAGGGCGGCAATACTTGCTTTCGGCGAGGGAAACGCTCCCGAATGGCATTGATACATGTATCGCGAGAAATCGGGCCGCCAAATCGAAGTCGATCGTATGCTGCAAACGGCGGCTCCAGTTGATCGAGTTCGTCTACCAGGAGATGAAGAGACTCCAACCAAGTATCATCCTGCGGTTTTGGTTTGCTGACCGCTTTATTGATGGCGTTCACGAGCTCGTCTTTGCGTTGTATTGTTTCCGATCAGCCAGCATCAAGCGGCGAAGCTCGGACGCCTGCATCCCCGCCGTTTCGGCTAAAACTTCCAATGGCACGTACCACTCAGTCGCGTAGGCGTCGTCTTCGGGGGTCATCGGGTGAACGCCGTTGACGGCATAGAAGCGAGTCGCTACTGCGTTGTGTAATTGCGAATCATCGATTGGTGTCATTTTTGCGAGGTTCTGAACATAACGAGCAGGTCAACAAAGCTACCCTGGTAGTGCCGAAACGCTATTCCTTGACACAATGTAGTTGAACTGCATCGCTCGAAAGCCTGAGTTGAGACTATCCGAGTCGACTGGCAAAATAGCCCGTTGACAATTCAATACGCACGACCGTATTATCTAATGAAGTGGGCAAACGTTCGCTACGTGACGACATACTGCAGGCCGGGCTGCGCGTCATGTTTCAATCCGGTTATCGAGGAGCAAGCGTGCGTGATATCTGCGCGGCCGCTGGAGCGCCACAAGGATCGTTCACCAATCATTTTCGTTCCAAAGAGGCTTTCGCCGGAGAAGTGCTCGATTGCTACTTCGATTACTTACAGGGATTGGTGGCACAGGCGCTAAAAGACGAGACTCTCAGGCCGCGCCAACGGCTGAAGCAGTATCTCGACATCGTTACCGGCAAGCTGGAACGCGATGGTTGGAAGATCGGATGCCTGATTGGTGACTTGAGTCTTGAAGCCAGTTCCCACAGCAGCCGCTTGCGCAAGCGGCTCGATGCAATTTTTCAAAAGTGGTGCATCCCGTTTACATCGTGCATTGCCGCCGCCCAGGCTGCGGGCGAAGTCGATTCACAGTTTGATGCCACAGAACTTTCTGAATTCCTGTTGGCGTCTTGGGAAGGCGCAATTCTACGAATGAAGGTGGAACGTCGCCCCGCAGCTCTTGAGCGCTTCAAAACGATCCTGTTTGAAACCGTCTTCAAGAAACCCGGAACTCCTAATCTTGGTAGGCGCCGAGTATCCAGGCGATCAGCGAGACGCGGTGCTAACAGAGGCCGGCGTCAGCGAGCGATTCGCGGTAAATCGAAACGGAGTTGAGCAATGAAACGAACGTTATTGTTTTCGGCAGTCGGCATGATGACGCTGATTACCGGCGCGGCTTCTCCCGCAGCGGACAAGACCAAAAGCGAGGAAGCGTTTGATCGCCTCGCGTCGCTCAAGGGCGAGTGGAAGGGGGAACAAGACGGCGTGAAAATCAGTTTGATTTACACCCTGACGGCAAACGGCAGTGCATTAATGGAGGAGTTTCGACCCGAGAGCGGGCCCGTAATGATTACGATGTTCACGGTCGACGACGATCACCTGATTGCCACCCACTACTGCTCGGCAAAAAATCAACCACAGATGGTGACGTCCGCCATCACCGACGTGCAGAAGCCGTTGGCATTTTCGCTTGCTCGCATCACCGGATTGAAATCGCCAGACGATTGGCACAATACCGGTCTCACTGTGATCCAGGAAGACAACGATCATTTGACTCAAGAATGGACCTATCAGTCCAAGGGCAAGAGTGGGAGAACCGTCTTCCGCTATACGCGCGCACCGCGGCGAACGAGTTGAGGATGCTGCGACAGTGAGACCACGAGCGACGCTTACCGCCGGTGGCCCGAAAATGAGAGCGCACATCACCGCGCTCGCAATCGGTTGTCTGCTCATTTTGACTGGAGCAGCTCAGGCAGATCTCGCCTCAGGGCAGCAGAATTTGGCTGACGGCAAGGTCACCAGAGATGGCCTTGATCTGTTCTATAAGATCGTTGGGCCACCGACTGGCGATTATGTGCTCATCTTAAGTGGCGGACCCGGTGAAGACATCCGCTCGATGCAAGGTATCGCTGACGAGCTCGGCAAAAAGTATCGATGCGTCATGTGGGAACAACGTGGCACCGGCCGATCGAAGCTGCCGCGTTACGACTCGTCCACGATCAATCTGATCGCATACGTGGAAGACATCGAAGCGCTCCGCAAGCAACTGCACACCGAAAAGTTTATTGTGGTCGGAAACTCCTGGGGAATGATCCTTGGTCTTGCTTACGCGGGCACCCACCCAGACGCAGTCCGTGCCGTAGTCACGCTCGGCTCTGGTCCAATCACCTACGAATACCTCGGCGTGTTCGCCGACAATCAAAGCACGCGATTGTGGCCGTCTGAAATCGAAATACGCGACCTCTGGAGAGATCCTGCACGAGAAGCAGCGAACTTCGACCGGGCCAACTTCGAACGTTTACGCGCGGCGACGTCGGCTTACTTCTACGATCGAAAGAAAGCTCTGCAGATGGCGATGGAACTTGATCCTAAGGATTACAACTTCCGCGTTCCCCCAGCTTTCATTAAGGCCGAAGGAAAGTATGACATCCGGCCGAAGCTCAGAACGATTGCGGCTCCGGTTCTTCTCCTTCAAGGGCGGCAAGACCTGGCAGGAGAAGCGAATGTTTGTGAAGCGCACTCGCTGATAAAAAATTCGACACTCGCGTTCATTGACAAATGTGGACACATGCCGTGGCTCGAGCAGCCAGAGCAAACTTGGAAGATTGTTGACGACTTCTTAGCGCACTTAACGCACTGACAGAACTTCTTAAAGCTTGCTTCTGCCTTCTTACTTCGCTTGATGCTTCGTTAAATCAATCCCAACGCGCGCACGGTCGCCTCGTCCACGACACCCGTGGCATCCAATCCGTAGTCCTGCTGGTAAGCCGTTAAAGCATTGCGAGTATTAACTCCCAGCGAACCGTTGATGTCTCCAGCATAGTAACCAAGCTGTTTGAGCGCGTTCTGCACGTTTACGATAACCTGGTCTGGTAACAGATTGCAGTAGGTGTAAATCGGTCCGTCGTAATCGTAGCGCTCATAGTTCGGATCGTATCCCCAAGCCGGATACCAATACCCGGAGTCCTGATAATAGTATCCGCCTCCGACTAGTACGATAATGATATAGTGTTGTTTCCACCAATCGTGGTCGTGTCGTTCATGCCGATAGCGGCGCATGGCGTCCGCGTAACTGTCGCCATTGTTGTTGGTTGTTTTCCCACGCCCAACGTTGTTATCGGTTGTTTTGCCATTCCCAGGATTGTTATCCGCTGGTTTCGTATGCCCCGGATTGTTAGCGGTCCTTTTATCACGCCCAGGATTGTTTGCTGTTGTGGCCTGCGTCGGCTGACCCTTTGGCTGCGGCAAAACCCGCTTCGGGGCCGCCTTGGGTTTCGAAGTTTGTTGCGTAGCCGTGGTCTGACCGGGCGACGCCTGTTGAGCGTTTGACGTTGGCATCGCGGCCACGACCACCCAAATCAATGAAAGAAAGGTTTTTCTCATAACTTGTTAGACAGGTGCCGCTCAGCAAGTTGTGCGTCTGGACCGAATAGGCTCCGTCTATCGGAGAACCTCCCCTCTCGATTCCGCGTTCGATGTTCGTCGTTGGACGTTAAAATGCCAGTGCGGCTCGCACCGTTCGGTGTTTTCTGTTGATCGAGTCTCGTCGCAAATGCCAGTCCGGCTCGGCTCGTCACTTCTTCTTCGCGAATTTATTGGTCACATAGGAACGAAACGGATCATCGAACGCACGCGACCGACACGACGATGGCGATCGCGCCGGCGATTTCCGCGATCAGCGCCCAATATTCCAGCGTCGTTCTTTTAATCCTCATGTGGCCGCTACTTGAACGAGCCTTACCGAACTCGCCTGCTGAAAGCAATGCTCTTCGCTGTGGGCCATCGCCGCGGCCAAGCGCATCTCGTACTTTCTACTTCTCTTTCTTGTACTGTTCCTCGCTGACTTTTTCCATCCACTCAACTGCTTTGCCGTTGAGCGCCTCTTGAATGGCGATGTGTGTCATCGCGGTCGTCGGCGTGCCGCCGTGCCAATGCTTCTCGTTAGGCGTAAACCAGACGACATCGCCCGGCCGGATTTCCTCGATTGGTCCGCCGCACCGCTGCGCCCAGCCAAAGCCGGACGTGACGATCAACGTTTGACCGAGCGGATGTGTATGCCAGGCGGTGCGAGCACCCGGCTCGAAGGTGACGCTTGCACAAACTACGCATGCCGGAGAGGGCGCTTGGAACAGAGGGTCAATTCGGACGGTACCTGTAAACCAATCAGCCGGCCCTTTGTTTGAAGGCTGTGAACCACTTCTCTTAATTTCCATGTTGGGAACGTCGTTGCTTCGGGTTCAACGGCAACATTTCTCCGGTATCCGCTCTCCGGTTTGCGCTTCATCAAGGGCTTTTCGATGCCGTTGCTGATAGTTTCACCGGAACAGCTTTATGGCGATGAGGACACAGGATTCCGTCCCTCGACTACGACATGCGCCTTCGCCTATTCGCATCGCAGCGACACAATGGGATCGATATTCATCGCACGTCGCGCCGCGATTCCACAGGCAAGAAACGAAATAACTGACAAGATCAGGCCGACGATCGCGAAACTAAACGGATCATGCTCATTCACACCGTACATCTGACTAGCGACGAGTCTGGCCAGCGCCAGAGCGATTATGAAACCGGCGATTATCCCGCCGCCGAAAAGCACAGCGCCTTCTTTGAAAATCATTCCGAGGATCGTCGACCGCGTTGCACCAAGCGCGAGACGCACGCCGATCTCGCGGTTTCGCTGTTGAATTCCATAGGAGATGACGCCGTACAATCCGGCAGCCGCGAGAAAAAGCGCCGCAGCAGCAAATGAGCCGACCAGCAACAAACTAGAACGCCGGGCGGCGAGCGCGGCCGCGACGGCTTCGCTCATCGGTCGCACCGACCCAACCGCTACGTTCGGATCGACATTTTGAATTGTGTCGCGGAGAAGTCGTTCGACTCCCGCCGCTCCGTCGGACGTCTTTATTACCCAATACGCGCTGTTTCGTAGCCAGGGCACTCCATCTTTTGGCATTTGCCCAAGCGGCAGGTAAATGTCGGCTTTCGCCGGCGTCTCAAGGTTCGTTTGTTTCACCGGACCGACAATTCCAACGATCTCGATCGGGCGAGGATCACCCTCGGTATCGTCAACAAGGATCCGCTGCCCGATGGGCGACCGATCGGGAAAATGATTTTTCGCCACAATCGTGCTGACGATCGCCACCGGCGGATGCTCAGCATCATCCGATTCCGTAAAATTACGACCGTCGAGCAATGGGATACCGATTGTCCGAAAGTACTCTGGCGTGACGATGCGATAATTGGTTGACGGTGTGTCCTCCGGCCTCGCAGGCGGCCGGTCCGGCCGGGTGAAATGAACGAACGAAATGCTTTTCGGAGCAAGCGGCAGGATCGAGATGAGCGCGTCACTCTTAATTCCACTGATTGCAGATGCGCGCGAATGCAGCTGGTCATAGAACTGAACGATCGTGGCCACATCGGGATACCCGGTTTGCGGCAACGAAAACCTGATCGTCTGCACATCAATGGAATTGAATCCGGGTAGTTCGCTGCTCAACCGCACAAAGCTTCGTAAGAGCAGGCCGGCGTTCGCGAGCAAAACCAGCGCGAGCGCGATCTGGCCGGACACCAGCCATGTCCGCAGCCGCGACTGCAACATTCCACCCGTTGACCTGCCGCCGCTCGACACGAGTGCGTCCCGCAAATCCGATCGAGAAAGCAGCCATGCCGGAGCCAGTCCACAAGCGAGTGCTGCGACAAAGACCAGGACGCCGGCAAACAGCAGCACCGTCCAGTCGATTGAGAAACTCTCGATCCGCGGCAGGTCCGTCGGGACCAAACGAAGTAACGCCCGCTGGCCCCACACCTCGAGCAACATGCCTAACGAGCCGCCTACCAGCGCAAGCATGAAACTTTCCGTCAGCAGCAGTCGCGTCAGTTGACCTCGCGTCGCGCCCAATGCTGTGCGCACCGCCAGTTCCCGTTGCCGCGCCGCCGCGCGTGAAAGAGAAATGCCGGCCAGGTTGACGCAGCCGACCAGAAGCACCGCGCCGGCCGCGCAGAAAATCGTGAGCAACACCGACTTAATGTTCGCCACGATCTCTTGCGTCAGCGGGATCATCGTTATCCCGACTTTCCCCGTGTAGACGCCCGGGTATTGCCGGTGGAGATTTTGCCGAATGGCTTCCAGCTCGGCGTGGGCCTGTTGCGCCGTGACGTTCGGTTTTAACCGGCCGACCATGCGCAAGAAGTTGACTGAATTGCGCACGTTTCGGCGCGGGTCGGCATCCGGTTGCAGTGGCACCACGATTTCGGTGTCGAGATTCGGCAGGGCAAAGCTCGCCGGCAAGACGCCGACAATCTCACGCGTCTCGCCATTCAAGTTCACCGCGCGCCCGATCACGGCCGGGTCCCGAGCATAGCGCCGCGACCACAAACCGTAGCTGATCAAAACAACACCGCGCGCGCCGTTGCGATCGTCTTCCGCAATCAATGTGCGTCCGAGAAGCGGCCGCACCGCGAGCATGGCAAACGCGCTCGCCGACATTCGCACTCCCTGCACGCGCTCGGGCGGACCTGAATCTGCAAAACTCGGGTTGTAACTTGCGACACCGGCCAGGCTCTCAAAAGAAATGGTTTGATCACGATAATCGCAATACTCGGGCAGCGAAAAATTCATGCGCGGGTTATCGCTACGTTGCGAATAAATCCAGAGCAGTTTTTCCGGATGGCTGAACGCAAACGGCCGCAGCAAGACCGTGTTCACTACCGAAAATGTTGCGACCGTCGCGCCAATGCCCAGCGCAAGCGTGATCACGGCAACCAGTGAGAATCCCGGCGATTTCCGTAACGAGCGCAGACTGAAGCGGACATCCTGCACGGCCTGGTCGATTGCGTTTCCTGCCAATGCTTCGCGACATTCCTCCTTGAACCGCACGTGACTTCCAAACTCGATCCGAGCACGTCTCTCCGCTTCCGCCCGCTCCAGCCCGCCGCGCTCAAGCGCATCGGCGCGGAGCTGCACGTGTGATTCAAGCTCTTCATCCAGCTCTCGCTCGTTCCGGGCACGCCGCAAAAACCTCCTCGCCATCGACCTCAAATACGCGGCGATCATTGAGTAATCGTCCTGGTTGGTTTTCGACTCATGACTTGTTCGTCACGGGCATTCATTCGCTCATGCCCGCTGTGGCCGCGCCGCCAGGGCGGTGGTGACCGCCGCGGCCGCGCGCGTCCACCAATCCGTTTCTTCCTGCAGTCGTTTACGGCCCTTGGCCGTCAGCTCGTAAAATTTCGCACGCCGGTTGTTTTCCGATTTTCCCCACTCCGTCTTGAGCAATCCCTGACGCACAAGCCGGAACAAGGCCGGATACAACGCTCCCTGCTCAACGAACAATCGTTGCCCGGAAATCTGCTCGATTCGGGAAAGAACCGCATAACCATGAAGCGGTCCGAGCGAGACGGCCTTGAGGATGAGCAGATCCAATGTGCCCGGCAACAGTTCAGCTTCCTCGTTCATAATGACTCCTAAACTGATTAGGAGTGTAGTCTCCTCTCCTAAGCTGTCAAGGAGAGATTCCGCCGGCCTCCGAGTGCCCTGTTACGCCCTACCCTCGTGCATCGGCAGATCACTCGTCACAAAGTCACGGTTCCGCGCAGCACTTCCACCGCGTATCCGCCGACTCGAACATTGGTGACCTTCTCACC
>WNFX01000595.1_pt1 | contig 54321 bp, 54 predicted proteins | sample 5400111 | NCBI WGS metagenome assembly WNFX01 (sample SAMN13153363, study PRJNA577476) | soil metagenome | isolation source: 40 cm soil or saprolite under grassland replicate 1 | place: USA:California | collected 2016-06-15
GACGCGCCCGGGCGACTGGCCGTGCCGTTCCCCGCCGCCGAAGTCTACGAGCGGCTCGTGCCCTACCGCTCGAACCGCTCGATCCTCAAGGTCGCGACGCATCAAGACTACGAGATGGCGGTGCTGCGGCTGCTCGCGGGGGAGCGGGGCTACGCGTCGCTCGAGCCGGCCGAGGTGCAGGACGCGCTGCGGCGCGAAGTGGCGGAGTCGAATCCCGACGCCGCGCTGTTCCGTCAGTTCCCCGACGCGATGATGAGCCTCAACCGACTCGCCGCCGAGCGGTCGTTGCGGGGCGACCGGGCCTACGCACCGCCGCCGCCGCCCCCCCTGGCGCCACCGCCCGAATCGGCCGACGCCCCCGAACGGGAGCAAGATCCGCACGAAAAGCCGGCGCTCGCCGGTGCGGCGTTCGAACTCGCCGAGCAGAGCGAGACGCCACGCCAGTGTCCCTACTGCGGCGAGACACTCCCCGGCAGCGGCAAAGTGAATTTCTGCCCCCAATGCGGGCAACCGCCTTCGGGAGAGCTGCGCTGTCCGGCGTGCGGCGGTGAAGTGGACGTGGGCTGGCGCTACTGTGTGAGCTGCGGCCGCGCGACGGGGTTCGAGTGAGACGTTGCAGAGTCGCCGTCATCCCCGGGGACGGGATCGGGCCCGAAGTCATCGATGCGGCCCTCGGCCCCATCGAGCGGGCCGCCGCGAAGCACGACGTCACCCTGGAGCTCGAGCGTCTGCCGTACGGCGCCGATCACTACCTCAAGACGAAGGAAACGCTCCCGGACCAGGCGTTCCACCATCTGCGCGACGACGCGGATGCCATCTTGCTGGGCGCAATCGGGGACCCCCGGGTACCGGGCAACGAGCACGCGCGGGACATCCTCCTGGGACTCCGGTTCCGGCTCGATCTGTACGTCAACTTTCGCCCCGTCACGCTGCTCCATCCCGACCTCACTCCGCTGCGGGGGAACGACCGGCGTATCGACTTCGTGATCTTCCGCGAGAACACCGAAGGAGTGTATCTCGGCCGGGGGCGCATCGACGGCGATGAGTACGTCGCCGAAGAGATCAACACGGCCAAGGGCGTGGAGCGGATCATCCGCGCCGCGTTCGTGTGGGCGCAGGATCACGGCAAGGTCCGCGTCACCATGAGCGATAAAGCGAACGCGGTGCCCGCTCACAAGGTCTGGCAGGAGACCTTCAAGCGCGTCGCCGCCGAGTTCGGTGGCATCGAAGCCGAGCACCGCTACGTGGACGCCCTGGCGATGGAGCTGGTACGCGAGCCGGAGCGCTTCCAGGTCATCGTGACCAACAACCTGTACGGCGACATCCTTTCCGACCTTGGCGCCGCGCTCGTCGGCGGGCTGGGGCTCGCCGCCAGCGCTAATCTTCACCCTGGTCGGGGGGGAGCGGGGTTGTTCGAGCCGGTGCACGGCTCGGCGCCGCCGCTCGCGGGCAAAGGGATCGCCAACCCGATGGCGGCCGTCCTCACGGGCGCGCTGATGCTCGAGCAGCTCGGCGCTCCCGGGGCGGCCCGCGACCTCGAGCGCGCCGTACAGGCGACGCTCGCTGCCGGGCTGCGGACGCCGGACATCGGCGGGACGGCTGGAACCCGCGAGGTCGCGGCGGCTATTGCCGCGCAGCTCTGAGATGTCCGCGCCGGCCCCGCGGCAACTCGCCCGCGTCCTCACGCTGCGCGATCTGGTCCTCATCGTGGTCGGCACAACGATCGGCTCCGGGATCTTCACGGTGCCGGGGGCGGTGCTGCGCCAGTCGGGTGGAGACCTGGGCGTGGCGCTGCTCGTCTGGCTTCTGGGGAGCGTGCTCGCGCTGCTCGGCGCGCTCACGTTCGGCGAGCTCGGCGCCATGCTGCCCGACGCTGGTGGCAGCTACGTCTACGTGCGGGACGCGTTCGGCCCCCTCCCCGCCTTCCTGGTGGGCTGGACGCTGTTTCTGGCCATCAACACCGGCGGGACCGCGACGCTCGCGGTGGCGTTCGCAAACTATCTGGGTGAGCTCGTCCCGCTCGCGCCGGCGGCGCACAGGCTGGCCGCGGTCGCCATGATCGCCGCCGTGGCCGCCGTGAACATCCGGGGCGTCCGCCACGCGGCCACCGTTCAGAACTGGAGCACGGCGCTGAAAGTGGGAGCGATTCTCGCGCTGGCAGCCGCCGGCTTCGTGCTGGGTGACGGCTTTCGCCATCCGGACACCCGCGCCTTCACGACACCGCTCTCGCTCGCGTCACTCTCGGCCGCCGGCGTGGCGCTGCTTGGTGTCCTGTGGGCGTACGAGGGGTGGCAGAACGTGACCAACTCCGCGGGAGAGGCCCGCGACCCGCAGCGCACCTTCGCGCGCGGGATCGGATTCGGGACGGCGGCGCTCGTGGCGATCTATTTGACGGCGAACGCCGGCTACGTGGCGGCGCTCGGCCCCGCCGGGGTGGCGGCGACGGACCGCGTGGCCGCCGATGCTGTCCGCAGCCTGTTCGGCTCCGGCGCCGCGAAGCTCGTCACCCTGGTCATTCTCGTATCGATATTCAGCGCCGCCAACGGGATGGCGCTCACGGGGCCCCGCATGTACTTCGCGATGGCGCGCGATCGGGTGTTCTTCCGATCGCTCGGGGATGTGCATCCCCGCTTCGGCACTCCGGCCCTCGCCGTCGCCTTCAGCGCCGTGTGGGCGATGCTGCTCGCCGTGAGCGGCACGTTCGAGCAGTTGTTCACGTACGTCGTATTCGCGAGCTGGATATTTGCGGGGCTCGCCGCAGCCAGCGTCTTCGTGCTGCGCCGGCGCCGCCCGGACGCGCCCCGCCCGTTCCGCGTGCCCGGGTACCCGGTGACACCGGCGCTGTTCATCGCGGCCGCGGCGGCGATCGTCGGAAATACCATCGTCGCGCGGCCGGTCCAGGCCCTGATCGGCCTCGGCATCGTGGCGACGGGGGTGCCGGTGTACGTCACCTGGACGTGGCTGCGCCGTCGCGTGCGCGAGTGAACTCGCGGCTTGGCGTCTGCCCGTGCCGTTCCAACGTTGTTGAAGGACATGCTGGCGTGCCCTTGCACCCCGGTTGGAACGGCACCCGTAAACGAGCCTGACGTAGCCGCTTGAGCGGCAGGGGCCGAGCCGCGGCTCTCAGCCGCGAGTCCTCGACGGGAACAACGTCCATTTCAGCGAGATCGGGACCCCGCGCCCTACCGCCCTCCCCCGATCCCCCCGATATTCCCCTCGTCTCGCGTGGAGCTTCCCCCCAATGAAGACCCAGGGTTCCAATACAGATATCGTGTTCCTGTCGGGCGTCCGGACCGGCTTCGGCACGTTCGGCGGCACACTGAAGGACCTCTCGGCGATCGAGCTCGGCGCCGTGGCCGCCAAGCACGCGCTCGAGCGCTCCGGCGTCCCGCCCGCCGAGGTGGGCCACAGCGTCTTCGGCAACGCCCTCCAGACGTCCGCCGACGCGATCTACTGCGCCCGTCACATCGGGCTCAAGGCGGGACTCCCGATCGAGGTCCCGGCCGTCACGGTGAATCGGCTGTGCGGCTCGGGGTTCGAGGCCATCACCCAGGGTGCCCAGCTCATTCTCCTGGGCGATGCCCAGGCGGTGCTCGCCGGCGGCACGGAGTCGATGAGCCAGGCCCCACACGTGGTGCGCGGCGCGCGCTGGGGCTTGCGTCTCGGGCCGTCGGCCCCGTTGGAAGACCTCCTTTGGGAAGCGCTCAAGGACCCGCAGTGTGGCCTTTCCATGGCCGAGACCGCCGAGGGCCTGGCCGAGAAGTACAAACTGACCCGGAAGGAAGTCGACGAGGTGGCACTCGCATCGCAGCAACGCGCCAAGCAGGCGTGGGACGCGTGCGTGTTCCAGGACGAGGTGGTGCCGGTCACCGTGAAGGGGAGGAAGGGTGAGCCGACCGAGTACCGCGCCGATGAGCACATGCGACCCAACACGACGCTCGAGGTGCTGCTCTCCCTCAAGCCCTATTTCAAGAAGGACGGGCTCGTCACCGCGGGCAATGCCTCCGGAATCGTGGACGGCGCCGCCGCGACCGTGATCGCGCGCGCGGACTACGCCACGGCCCACGGCCTCAAGCCGCTCGGTCGCCTCGTCGCGTGGGCGGTGGTCGGGGTCGAGCCCAAGTACATGGGGATCGGGCCGGCGCCCGCGGCGCGCAAAGCGCTGCAGAAGGCCGGCATGAAGCTCGAGCAGATGGACCTGGTGGAAGTGAACGAGGCGTTCGCGCCGCAGTATCTCGCAGTCGAAAGAGAGCTCGGCCTCGACCGCGCGAAAACCAACATGCACGGCGGCGCGATCGCGATCGGGCACCCGCTCGCCGCGACCGGGACCCGCGTCACGATCCACCTACTCCACGCCCTGCGCCGAGCGAAGCAGCGCTTCGGGCTCGGATCCGCCTGCATCGGGGGCGGCCAGGGCGCGGCGGTGATCGTGGAAGCCTTTCCGGCCTGAAGAGGAGTCGCGATGGACATCGTAGTGACGGCCGTTCTCGGCATCCTCGCGCTGTATCTCTTCGGCGGCCTCAAGGTGCTGCGCGAGTACGAGCGGGCGGTGTACTTCTTCCTCGGTCGCTCGTGGGGCGCGAAGGGGCCCGGGTTGATCTACGTGCCGCCGCTGTTCGCGAAGACGCAGACCGTTTCCCTCCGGGTGGTGGCGCTGGACATCCCACCGCAGGATGTCATCACCCGCGACAACATCTCCATCAAGGTGAACGCCGTCCTGTATATGCGCGTGAAAGAGCCGGTGAAGGCAGTGATCGGCGTCGAGAACTACCTCTACGCCACGAGCCAGCTCGCGCAGACCACGCTGCGCTCCGTGCTGGGCGAGACCGAGCTCGACGAGCTGTTGATGAGCCGCGAGAAGATCAACAACATCCTGAAAAACATCATCGACAAACGCGCCGAGGATTGGGGCATCGAAGTCTCCGCGGTGGAGGTGAAGGACGTGGATCTGCCACCCGAGATGAAGCGCGCGATTGCGCGCCAGGCCGAGGCGGAGCGCGAGCGCCGAGCCAAGGTCATCAACGCGGAGGGCGAGCTGCAGGCCTCGGAAAAGCTCGCCCAGGCCGCGCACATCATCGGCTCGGAGCCCGCCGCCATCCAGCTGCGCTACCTGCAGACAGTGACGGAGATCTCCTCCGAGAACAACTCGACGACGTTCTTCCCGATCCCGATCGATTTGCTCAAGGGATTCTTCGAGGCGGTGACCCGAAAGCCGGCTGTCCCCGCGCTTCCCGAACGGACGTCGGGTGACACCGTTCCCGCCGAGCCGAAGAAGACGAAGGCCGAGGCGTAACGATGGCGGGCGAGCTCATCCGCCGCGACGCGCTCGAGCGCATCATCCAGCGCGCGGCGGAACTGCAAGCCGGCGAGCGGGACATCGGGGAGGGACTGACCGAGGCGGACGTGCTCGCGCTCGGCAACGACGTGGGAATTCCCGCGCGCTACTTGCGGCAGGCGCTGCTCGAAGAGCGGACCCGCCCCCCCGTCGAAGAGCGCGGCGGCGTGCTGGGTTGGCTGCTGGGCCCTGGGCGCCTCTCCGCCCAGCGCGTGGTCTCGGGGGACCCGGCCGCGGTGGAGCGCACGCTCGACTCGTGGATGCAGCAGGAAGAACTGCTCCAGGTGAAGCGACGCTACCCCGACCACACGAGCTGGGAGCCGAAGGTCGGGGCGTTCGCCTCTATTCAGCGGGCGCTCGGATCGGGGGGCCGCCGCTTCGCCCTCGCGCGGGCGTCGGAGGTCGCCGGCCAAGTGACTCCGCTCGAGAGCGGCTTCTGTCACGTCGCGCTGTTCGCGGATCTGCGCAACATCCGCAGACAGCGCCTCGGCATCGCGGCCACGTTGCTGGGCATGGGCGCCGCCGCGACCGCCGCCTTCCTTGCCATCGGCGTGCTCGCCCCGTTCGCGTACGTGCCGCTCTTGGCCTTCGGGCCCGCGGCGGTGGCGGCGCTGCGCACCCACCGCCTGCAGCACGAGCAGATTCAGATCGGACTGGATCAGGTGCTCGACCGGCTCGAGCGCGGCGAGATCAAGCCCGAGCGCGCCCTGCCGGGCCAGCAGGCGAACCCGCTCCTCCGCATCGCGGATGAGATCCGAAAGACGTTCGAAATCACCTGATCGAGACATGACCGACATCAAGCGGGTGGGCGTGCTGGGCTGCGGGCTCATGGGAAGCGGGATCGCCCAGGTGGCTGCGGCCGCGGGATACGACACGACCGTGCGGGACGTGTCCCAGCAGGTCTGGGACAAGGCGCGCGCCGGCATCGAGAAATCGCTCGCCAAGTTCGTGGAGAAGGGAAAGATCCCGGCCGCGGATCGCGACGCGACCCTCAAGCGCCTGCATTTCACGACCGCCACGGCCGACCTCAAGCCCTGCGACATCGTGGTCGAAGCCGTGACGGAGGACCTGGAGCTCAAGAACGCCCTGTGGAAGGAGCTCGACGGCCTGTGCGGCCCCGCCGCCATCTTCGCCTCGAACACCTCGAGCCTCACGATCGCCGCGATGGCCGCGGCCACGCGGCGTGGAGACCGCTTCGTAGGACTCCACTTCTTCAATCCCGTGCCGCTGATGCCGCTCGTCGAGGTCGTCCGGACCGTAACCACCTCGGCCGACACATTTCAACGCGCTTTCGCGTTCGCCCAGTCGCTCGGCAAGGAGCCCGTGGCCGCGAAGGATACCTCCGGCTTCATCGTCAATTTGTTGCTCGTCCCGTACCTGCTCGACGCCATCCGAGCGGTCGAGCGCGGCGTGGGAAGCGTGTCGGATATCGACAAGGCGATGCAGCTCGGCTGCGGTCATCCCATGGGTCCGCTCGCCCTGCTCGACTTCGTCGGGCTGGACACGACCTACAAGATCGCCGAGATCATGTTCACCGAGTACCGTGAGCAGCGCTATGCCCCGCCGCCGCTGCTCAAGCGGATGGTCCTGGCCGGGATGAACGGCCGGAAGAGCGGCAAGGGCTTCTACGACTACTCCGTCGATCCACCCAAAGTGCTGGCTCTCGGCGTCTGACGGCGCCACGCCACCCCTCACTCCCAAGGACCCGCATGTTCGGCTACGACTGGCCCCGCTTCCACGCGGCGGTGAACGACCTCCCCAGTGCGTTGCTCCTCGTGACGGTGCTGTTCGACCTCGGCGCCTGGCTCTCGAAGCGCGATTCGCTCAAATCGGCGGCGCTGTGGACGCTGTGGGCCGGAGTGATCGGTGGCTGGATAGCGGTGCTCGCCGGCCTCCAGGCCGAAGACGCGATCGAGCACGGTGAGGCGATTCACGAGCTGATGGAGACGCACGAGACGCTGGCGCTCACCACCATGGGTATCTTCACCGCGGTGCTCGCATGGAAGCTGTTCCGCCGTTCCAAGCTGACGGGCGCCGAGGAGGCGGGGCTGCGGGTGTTGAGCGTCGCCGGGCTCGTGACCGTCGTCTGGACCGGTGTGCTCGGCGGGAAGCTGATGTTCGAGCACGCGGCGGGCATTCCCAAGGCCACGATGCAGACGGAGATGGAGAACCGGGAGGCGGGGCATCAGCACGAGGCGGGTGAAGCCGAGGAGCACGAGCACGCAGCGCCCGCCGACACGGCGAAGGCTGCGGGGCACACGCACGCGCCGGGCACGCCGCCGCATAAACGCTGATGCGATTGCGGATTGCGGATTGCGGATTGCGGATCGGAGGGGGGAGGGTCCAAACGCGTGACGACCTCCCACTGCCAATCCGCAATCCGAAATCCGCAATCCCCATTTGTCTCTTAGTCGCCGCCTGCACCCCCATCACCACTCGCCCCGATTTCCGGCCCGACCCCCGCGCGCTCGTCGTCATCCTCGATGCGCGACCGGAGCGGGTCACCGCCGCGCTCGACAGCCTGGTGCCGGCCGAGAGCCTCGAGGTCGCACATTCCAACGTGCGGGACGGCTACGTCGAGACGGCGTGGCACGACACGCAGGCCCGACGCCCGCGTCATCACGAGCGCGAGATCGGGAACTTGGCCGCCACCGTGAAGATTCGCTTCTGGGCCGACCCGTGGGTGCCGGGCCAAACGCGGCTCACCGTCGAGCCGGTGTACCGGCCCCGCTCCGACCCGTCACGTCCCGAGCGCAACCTCGAGGTGATCGTGTCGAAGGAGCACGACGGCTACAAGATCGCGCAGCGGTTCGTCGACAAGCTGAAGGAGAGATTCGGGGTACCGAAAGCCGCCCAGGAGGAGGGGCGCCCTACGCCCCCACCAAACCCTTCACCCACTGCTCCATGACGTCGAGATCGAGCATCGCGTCGCGGCACGGTCCGTTCGGGAGCCGCATGGTGAGCCCGAGCACCGGCAGCCGGCCGGCCACGTCGCGGAGCCCGGTCATCATGTCCCGCTCGCACGCTACCGCGACAACCGCGCGGGGCTTGCGCTCGCGGATGACCCGCCGCGCGAGCTGCCCCCGGGTCGCGACGAACACAGGCACCTCGTAGCGTCCGGCGATCGCCAGCACGCCGTCCAGCGCCTGCTTGGATAAACAACGGGGGATGAGGACGAGCAGCTCGCCCTTGCCGACGGTCCGGTGGCGGCGCTCCGCGAGCGTGTTGTACACGTCGATGGCCGCGTGCTCCACCCAATCGCGCTTGCCGAACGCCCGGGAGACGTAGGACGTGAGGCTCATCAGGCGGAGATAGGGCCCCCGCTCGAGCCAGCCCTCCGGGAGGGCGAGGACGCCCCCATAAAAGGAAAGCAGCAGCGTCCCGAACCACGCCCAGGTCGCCGCAGCCACCACCCCCAGGGCGAGCCACAGCGTGCGGGGCAGCATCGACCAGAGGGTACCGAGTCGCGGCCCAAGCAGGAAGATGAGCGCCGCCCCCACCGCCATGCCGATGCCGATCGTCAGGGCGGCGAACTCGAAGAACAGTCCGGGCGCCGCGGAGAAGTCCCCGCTCCCGGGGAGCGGCCGTCCATCCCACTCGTCCCACTCGTGACCGAGACGGCGGTCGGTCTCGATGTGGATGAGCTGGGCGCGGGGAGCGTCGGGGGTCATGGGCGTCAAGCATCACTCGCACCCCTCGCGGTGTCAAGCGTGAATGGTGCGGTGTGCGCGGTGCGCGGTAGCTTTTGGGGAACAACCGCGCACTGCGCACCGCGCACACTCTTGAAACCGCCCCCACCCCTACTCACGGATCCCCGCATCCGCGCCGCCTACTCCGAGGGCGCAGGGATCTATCGGATCATTCCGGCGGCCGTCGCCGTGCCGCACGGCGTGGAGGAGTTGCAGGAGCTCGTCAGGTGGGCGGGGGCGACAGGTACTCCGCTCGTGCCGCGCGGTGCGGGGAGCGGGATGGCCGGCGGGAGCGTGGGGCGCGGCGTCGTCGTGGACCTGAGCCAGGGGTTCCACTGGACCACGCCCGACTGGCCCCGCCGGAGGCTGTGGGCCGGCGCCTCCGTGACGTGGGCCGAGCTGACGGCGGCCGCTCGACCCTTCGGCCTGCGGCTCCCCCCCGACCCCTCCTCCGGCGCGTTCGCGACGTCGGGCGGGATGGTGGCCACCAATGCAGCAGGGCCGCGCTCGGTGCGGTGCGGTAGCGTGCGGACCTGGGTCGAAGCGATCGAAATCATCGGAGCCAATGGGGAGGCTCGGCGGGTCAAACGGGGAGCGGGGAGGGGAGAGCGGTTTCCCCTGTCTGACGACCAGCGCCGGCTGATTGCGGCGCGATTTCCCAAGACGCGGAAAAATGCCGCCGGCTATGCGCTCGACCGCTATGCCGAATCAGGGGATGAGCTCGATCTCCTCATCGGTTCGGAGGGGACGCTCGCGTTCATCACCGCGGTCGAATGGCGGCTGGAGCCGATTCCCACCGACGTGGCGGGCGCGGCCCTGGGGTTCGGAGACCTGCAGCGCCTCGCCGAGGCGGTCCCCTACCTCGTGGCGCTCAACCCTTCGGCGGTCGAGCTCTTGGACCGGACGCTGCTCGACGTCGTGCGGGATGCGGGCCCCCCGCTCAACCTGCCCGAGGGGCTCGAGGGCCTCCTGCTGATCGAGTTCGAGCGCGAGACTCAGGCGGTGGCGCGGGGCGTGGTCGGAGACGCGGTGCGCGGCCTGCGCGCCAGTACGGCCCACGTCGCGACGGCGGTCGACCGGGCGAGCCTCGAGGCGCTATGGGCCGTGCGCCGCCTGGCGAGCCCCGCCCTGGCCCGCCTGCCGCACAGCCGACGCTCGCTGCAGGTGGTCGAGGACGGGTGCGTGCCGCTCGAGCGGCTGGCCGACTATATCGCGGGAATCCGGACGGCGGCGTCCCGGCGTGGCATTCCCGTGGCGATCTTCGGACACGCGGGCGACGGCCATGTGCACGTGAACGCGCTCCCCGACCTGACCGTCTCGGGCTGGCGGGATACGCTGGCGGCGCTCTACGCCGACGCGGCCACGCTGCTGCTCCGATTAGGCGGGACGCCGAGCGGCGAGCATGGCGTGGGCCGGCTGCGCGCCGGGCTGCTGGAGCGGTTCTACGGCCCGGAGGTGATGGCGCTGTTCCGCGGGCTGAAGCGGGCGTACGACTCACGCTCCCTGCTCAATCCGGGTGTTATAATCCCCTCGGCCGACTGGGCGCCCCTCGTCGATCTCAAGGTCGGGCCGGAGGCGGCGCCGATTCCCGACGACATCGCCCGACGCCTGCGCGAGCTCGAACAGACCGCCGGCTGGGCGACACCAAAGCTCGATCTGGCAACCCCGAGCCCCTAACCCTAGGCTCTCGCCCGCATGGAAATCTTCCGCGCCCCTCGCGTCACGCTGATCGCCCGGCCCGAGTTCCTCGAGCCCGAGCACCTGCGGGTCCAATGGCAGGGCGGCGCCTCCGCTGGAGAGCGGCTCGCCGAGTTCGCCGGCCGGATCTGTTACATGAGCCAGCACAACCCGGCGAACCGCTCCACGGCCGAGTACCTCGAGAACATCAAGAAGCAGGGCCACGGGTCCGTGCTGGAGCACGCCGTGTACGTGTTGCTGATCGAAGGGATCTCCCGCTCGTGCTCGCACGAGCTGGTGCGGCACCGAGCGGGGTTCGGCTACTCTCAGCTGTCGCAGCGCTACGTAGATGAGTCGCACGCCGCGTTCGTCGTGCCGCCGGCGATGCTGGGCGATGCGACGCTCGAGTCGGAGTGGGAGCGGGAAGTGGGGGACGCCCAGGCGGCGTACGTGCGCGCGGTCGAGGCGCTGATGCAACGCTATGCGTGGATCGCCGACAAGGTGCACCGGCGCAAGGTGGCGCGCGAAGCGGCACGCAGCGTGCTTCCCAACGCGACCGAGGTGAAGATCGTCGTGTCGGGGAATGCGCGCGCGTGGCGCACGATGCTCGAGCTGCGCACGAGTGAGGGAGCGGAGCTCGAGATCAGGCGGATGGCGATCGCGTGTCTTCGTGTCCTGCAGGGCGAAGCGCCCGCGCTGTTCGCCGATTTTGAGATCTATCTCGCCGACGACAACCACGACGCCGCGCGCGTCGCGTACCACAAAGTGTGACGCGCGTCGGCGGCCGAAAAAAAATCCGATTTGCCTATTGCGCATCGCTTCGGTGTTCCTTATTGTCTACTCGACAACGCGTTTCGATCCACAGACCGCACGAGCGGCCTTTTTTGTAGGAGGTCACCCGAGACCAAATGCGAATCGGTCTCGCATACAACGAAAAACCCGATTCCGCGGCCGACGCAGAATCCGACGGTACCGGCGACGCGTTCGCCGAGTGGGACGACGCATCCACCATCACGGCGGTGGAGCAGGCTCTCGGTCTCTTCGGCAGCGTCATCCGGCTCGAAGCCGATCAGGTCTTTCCGCACAAGGTCGTCCTCGCGCGCCCCGATCTCGTCTTCAACATGGCCGAAGGTCTCCACGGTCAGAGCCGCGAAGCGCTCGTCCCCGCGATCTGCGAATACCTGAACATCCCGTATACGGGCTCGGACCCGCTCACCCTGGCGTTGTCGCTGCACAAAGGTCGGACCAAGGAAACGCTTGCCTACCGCGGCGTGCCCACGGCTCCCTTCACCTGCATCGAGTCGGCCGAGCAGGTCGAGCGCGTGGCGCTGCCCTACCCTGTGTTCGTCAAGCCGGTGGCCGAGGGGTCGGGGAAGGGCGTGTTCGCCAGCAACCTGTGCGCGAACGTCGCCGCGCTGCGCGAGCGGACTCGGTTCCTGCTCGAGCGCTACGCCGAGCCCGTGCTGATCGAGACTTACCTCCCCGGTCCCGAGTTCACCGTCGCGATCCTCGGGAACGGCACGGAGGCCTACTGTCTCCCGGTGATCGGGTTCGATTTCTCGACGCTGCCGGAGGGTGCGGCGCCGGTATACGGCTATGAGGCGAAGTGGGTGTGGGATCGCCCCGAAGCACCGCTCGCGATCTTCCAGTGCCCGGCGCGCGTGCCGGCGGCGTTGTACCGCGAGATCGAGCGCACGGCGCTCGACGCCTACCACGCCCTCGGCTGCCGTGACTGGTGCCGCGTGGATCTTCGGGTGGATCGGTTTGGCGTCCCGAATATCCTCGAGCTCAACCCCCTGCCCGGCATCATCCCCGATCCGGCCATGAACTCTTGCTTCCCCAAGGCGGCGCGCGCCGCCGGGTTCAGCTACGACGAGCTCATCCAGGAAGTGGCCCGCATGGCCTGGCGGCGCCTCACCGGACAGGTGCTCGCCGAGGGGGTGGCACGCCCGGTGGTAGGGACGTCGCATGCGGCGCCCCTCGAGACGGCCGCGGCGCCGGCATGAAGGTCGCCATCCTGTTCGACCCGGGGGCCGACGACTGGACGCCGGAGGACGTCCGGGGCGTGATGAAGGCCGTGGACGAGATCGGCGCGATCTTCGGCTCCATGGGCCACGAGGTCCGCAAGGTGCCGGTGCGCCACGACATGCGCTGGTTCCAGCTGGCGCGCCGGGCGGACCTCGTCTTCAATCTGTGCGAGGGCGTCCACGGGAAGAGCGAGTGGGAAGAGCACGTCGTGGGGACGCTCGAATTCGCAGGGATTCCCATCACGGGCGCGAGCCTCTGGACCCTCGCGGCGTGCCGCCGCAAGCCCGTCGCGAACACCCTGCTCCAACAGGCGGGGCTCCCCGTTCCCCGTTGGACGGTGGCGCAGGGCAAGATCGAGGACGACTTCCCGCTGCCCGCCATCGTCAAGCCGGCGGCGGAGGACGCGAGCGCGGGGCTCGACCGCGGCTCGGTCGTGAGCGACCGCAAGTGCCTGCGCGCGCGCGTCGCGGCGATGACCGAGCAGTTCGACGAAGTGCTCGTCCAGGAGTACGTCGGCGGCCGCGAGTTCAACGTCGGCTTCGTCGCGAGCCGCGTGCTCCCCATCGCGGAGATCGACTTCAGTCGCATGCCCGAAGGCGCCTGGCCCATCCTCACGTACGCCGGGAAATGGGAGATCGGCTCCGTCGACGACCTCGGGTCGGTGCCGCTGTGCCCCGCCGGCATCCCGCAGAAGCTCGCCGATCGGCTCGTCCGGGTCGCCGAGCTCGCCTGGCGGACCATGCAGGGGAAAGGCTACGGCCGCGTCGATCTCCGCGTGGACGACCAGGGCCGGCCTTGGGTGCTCGAGGTCAACCCCAACCCGGATCTCAACGACGACGCCGGCCTCTCCCGCATGGCGAAGGTCGCCGGCTGGGACTATGCGGAGCTGGTGCGCCGGATCGCCGAGGTCGCGCTCCGCGAGGCACAGGGCGCCAAGGCGGCGCGTGAGCTGCTCGCTCCGTCCCGTCGGCCACGGCCAACGCGCACCGCTTGAGCGGCTCACGGCGGCCACCGGCCTGTTCCGGCCGGACGAAGTCGCCATCGCCGTGGAGCTGCTCGACGACGCCCTCACGGGCGACGACGACTACCGCTTCCTCGGCGCGTACGCGAGCAACGAGCTGGTGGGCTACGCCTGCTGGGGCCCCACACCCGGTACCACCGGCACGTTCGACCTCTACTGGATCGTCGTGGATCCGGCGCGACAGCGCACCGGAGTCGGCACCCAGCTGCTGCGGGCCGTCGAAGCACAGCTGGCGAGCGATAACGGACGACTCATCGTCGTCGAGACATCGTCGCGCGCCGATTACGCACCCACCCGCGCCTTCTACGAGCGGCGGGGATACACCCAGGCGGCCCGGCTCCCCGGCTACTACGCCCCGGGCGACGACCTGGTGATCTATCTCAAGGATCTGACGCATGGAGCCCTGGCAACAGCTACTGCGTAAGCAGAGCATCGCCTCGCTCGACGCGCTCGTCGCCAAGTTCGGCGCCGAACACTTTCCCGACCTCGAGCGGCTGCGACGGGCGGCGGAGAATTTCGAGTTCCGGATCTCGCCCGCGATGGTGGACCTCATCAAGTCCCCGGGCGACCCCATTTGGCGGCAGTACGTGCCCGACCTGCAGGAGCTCGAGGTACACGACGGCCTGGTGGACTCGCTGGCCGAAGACGCCAACTCGCCCGTGCCGAACATCACCCACCGCTACCCCGACCGTGCGCTGTTCCTCGTGTCGCCGGTGTGCGCCGCGTATTGCCGCTTCTGCACCCGCCGTCGCAAGGTGGGTGACCCCGAAAAAATCCCCCTGACCGAGCTCGAGTCGGCGTTCCGCTACCTCGAGGAGCACGTCGAGATCCGCGACGTGATCATGTCGGGCGGAGACCCGCTGCTCCTTTCCGATCGGCGCATCGACGAGCTTTGCAAGCGCCTGCGGGCCATCCCGCACCTCGAGGTCATCCGGATCGGCAGTCGGGTGCCGTGTCATCTCCCCGAGCGGGTCACGCCGGAGCTGTGCGGCATCCTGAAGCAATACCACCCGCTCTACATCAACACCCACTTCAATCACCCCGACGAGCTCACGCCCGCCGCGGTGGCGGCGCTCGGCCGCCTCGCCGACGCCGGCGTCCCGCTCGGCTGCCAAACGGTGCTCTTGAGGGGAGTGAACGACGATCCCGAGGTGATGAAGCGGCTGATGCAGAAGCTCCTCGCCGCGCGGGTGCGGCCGTATTACATCTACATGTGCGACCAGGTGGCGGGCGCGGAGCACTTCCGTACGACCGTCGAAAAGGGCCTGGAGATCATTCGGGCGCTGCGCGGGTGGACCTCGGGGCTCGCCGTGCCGCACTTCGTGATCGACGCGCCGGGGGGTGGCGGGAAGATCCCCCTCCTGCCTGAGTACGTGGAGTCGATCAGCGACGACGCGGTCGTGCTCAAGAACTACGCTGGGAAACGGTACGTGTACCGGCAGCCCAATCGCCAGGAGCCGGTTCTCATCGGATAGCGTCGCCCGGTGTTGCGGCGGCGCGACACTGGCGCCGTCGCCGCGATGGCGGCGGCGGCGCCACAGTTCTTGCTCCGATCGGCAACGGAGCACCGCGTGAACCCGGCCTCATCCTTTGTTACGGCCGCCTTGCTGTGCCACTGCGGCCTGATCGCGCTTGCGAGCGCGCAGCGACTGGACACCACGTCCGCAGCCGCGGCGCTGCCGCTCGGTCCCGAGCGGACGACGGCCGAGCGCTATGAGCCGGTATTCGATGGCTTGCGCCACATGACGGAAGTGGAGAGCGTCGCGCCGGTGCGGAATCTCACGCTGCGGCGCGACGTGATCGTGTTCCACCTCGAGGAGGGTAACCTCTTTCTCGCGACGCCCGTCGCGGGCCGGACGATCGGCGCGGTCTTCGTGGGACGGGGGTCTGTCTCGGTCACACCGCCGCTCGCCGTCGAACGCGTGGAGTTGGAGCGCCTACTCAAAGACTCCGCAGTGGAGGCACGGATCTCGGCGGCGGCCTTCGTCTTTACCGACTCGACCTTGGCCGAGCTCAAGCGGCAGCTCACTTTCGCCCCGCGCTCCGCGATGAGCCAGGGGTCCGGCGTTCTCAGCGACGCAATCGACCGGCTGGTGGACGGTCGTCGGGTGGTGCAACCCGCGCTGATGAAAGCGTTGCTGAACGGTGACACCGACGGGTTCTTCTACGCGCACGTCAAGCGGGAGCACGGCGAGGATCTGATGTTCATGGTGGATCCGGGAGACGACGAGCAAGTCTCGGTGCTGCGCGGCGGTCGCGAGGGCGAGAAAGTCCAGGTCGTCTCCGAGTTCCGGCGCGCGGAGGACGTGAACGACACGACGACCGCGGAACCAGCGCGGCATGACGCGCTCAAGCTCGACGCCTACCGGATCGAAGCGACCATCGCGAAGGGACTCGGGTTTTCGGCGACGGCCACGGTCCGGCTGACCGCCCGACGGGCCGGCGTCCACTGGGCTCGCCTCAGCCTCCTCGCAGAGCTGGACGTGGACACGGTGCGCGAAGCAGGCGGCAGGGCGGTGACCTTCTTCCGCCCCAACAAGACCTCGGATCTCTGGGTTCGGTTCGACCCGGCGCCCCAGGCCGGGGATACACTGGCCGTGCGCGTCGTCTATCATGGCGACCTCATCGGGTACAACTCGATCGTGCAGGACATGGAGCGGTGGGCCCCGGCCCGGGCGCGCGCCAAGCTGCCGCCTGGCACGGACCGGTGGCTCTTCATCAAGTCATCCTACAGCTGGTTCCCCCGCTTTGGGGATGGTTTTGGGGATGGTGCGGCAGACGTAGACCTGACGTTTCACGCACCCAAGCGCTATCGCCTCGCGAGCATCGGCCGGTTAGTCGGATCGTCCGTGGACGGGGACGTCGCGACGTCGCACTGGACCACGGTCCTCCCTGCCGACCAGGTGTGCTTCAGCCTCGGCGAGTTCGACGAATTCAAGATCACCGATCCCCGGATCCCACCGGTGACCGTCCACACGAACAGCGACGCGCACCGGCAGCTCGACAAGTTCTTCCTGGCGCTGCGCGATGAGCTGGGTGTGTCCCACGCCAGTGTCCAGAAGTTCCTCTCGCAGCGTGCCCCCGAGCAGGACGTGGGCGCCGACGTCGCGAACAGTCTCGCGTTCTTTACCCGCGTGTACGGTGCACCGTTGTTCGACCGGTACTATGCAGCCGAGATCCCGTTCCCGTACGGGCAAGCCTTCCCGGGACTCATGTACCTGCCGGTGTGGACGTTCCAGGCGATCGGCGACAGTGGCTACGAAGAGATCCTCCGCTCCCACGAGATGGCGCACCAGTGGTGGGGCATCGGCGTCGAGCCCGCCGGATACCGGGACCGATGGCTGTCAGAGGGGTTCGCCGAGTTCTCGGGCCTGTGGTACATGCAGATCGTCCTCCACGACAACGAGAAGTTCTTCAGGCACCTCAAGCACTGGCGCAGGGAGATCCGCGCCCGGCGCAACGACGCCCCGCCGATCGGCATTGGATGGCGCGCAGTACAATTGAACCCCCGCGACGCCACGCTCATGGACTATTATAAGGGCGCCTGGGTGCTGCACATGCTCCGCAACCTACTGATCGACCTCCGCACCATGAACGAGGACGCCTTCATCGCGACGATGCGGGATTTCTATCGGCAGTATCGCGGCCGCCGGGCCTCGACGCGCGATTTTCAGAAGGTGGTCGAGCAGCACGTAGGGATGGACATGAGCTGGTTCTTCGACGAGTGGGTCGAAGGCACCGCCATCCCTAGCTATATCTTCTCCTGGCACGCCGAGCCGGCCCAGGGCGGTCACTACACCCTACGGCTGCGGGTGCGCCAGGAGGACGTACCGCAGCACTTCATGATGCCCGTGCCCGTGAAAATCGGGTTCGCCGACACCTCGCTGCATGCGTACGTACGGATCAAGGTGACCGGACCCGTGACCGAGGCGACCCTGGACCTGCCGGCGGAGCCGAAACGGCTCGAGCTCAACCCGCTGGAGTCGGTTCTCGCGGAAATGAAAGAGGAGGACTGGAACTAGGCGCTCGGCTCGGCGAGCAGCCCGGTCCGCAGCGCGAATCGCACCAGTTCGGGTCGACGCTCGAGCCCCAGTCGATCCTTGAGGCGAGCGCGGTACTCGTCCACCGTCCTGGGGCTGACGGACAGCTTCAGGCCGATCTCCCGGGAGCTGTGCCCCAGCGCGAGCAGCGCCAGAACCTCACGCTCACGGGCGCTCAACCGCTCCGCCGTCACTTTCTCGTCGTCTACCTGACCCGCCTTGCGATAGCGGTGCAGCACCATCAGCCGGGCCGCGTCCTCATCGAGGAAGAGTCGGTCGGCGGCCACCACTCGAATCGCGCGCGTCAGCTCCCCCACCGGCGCGATCTTTCGCATGAAGCCGCTCGCACCCGCCTCGAGCGCGTCGCTCAGCTGGAGCTCCTGCGGCAACGCGGTGAGCACCAAAACCTTGACGCCGAGGCCGAGGGCGACGATGCGACGCGTGGCCTCGATTCCACCCTTCCCGGGCATCGCGAGGTCCATCAGGACGACATGCGGTCGTGTGGTCTTGGCCATCGCCACCGCCTCGCTCCCGCTCCCCGCCTCGCCCACGACGACCAGACCCGGCTCTTTCTCCAGCAGCGCACGCAGACCGGCCCGCAGGACGGCGTGATCGTCCGCTAGCAGAACTCTGATTTCCCGCCCACGGCTGGGACTGCCCGTATCGACCACCGACGCGTCTCCCACTCCAAGTCTCCTACCAGTCTTAGCAAGATCCGTGCGCTATCGGAAGAGTTGCGTCGCCGCCACAGGACGTGTCTTACGGCAACTGCCAAATCTCCACTCGGTTCCCCGAGAAGATGGGGACCAGCACGCGTTTACGCTTCCCGTCGTATCCGATGTCGGCCGGGCTCGGCACGCCGGTAATGACCTTCACTTCCTGTCCGGTCTCGTAGCTCGACACGGTCGAGTCGCTCCAGCTCGAGACGAGCATCCTGCCCCCGGCGATCTCGACGCCGTCGAACCGGGCCCCTTGGCGAGCACGCTCGGCGCCTTGTCCCCCGGCTTCCACGCCAGCACCGAGCGCCCCCCGAATTGCACGACGATGAACCGCTTGCCCACGGAGTCCAACGTGATGCCGTTGGGCCGGCCCAGGGTGTCGCCCCGCACCGCGACCGTCACCTGCCGGTCCGAGCCGACCCGGAAGATCCGATCGGGCCCCGGGTGCAGCGCGTTACCCACGTCGTCGAACCGAATGCCGGTGTCGGTGATGTAGAGCGCGCCGGTCTGCGCAATCGCGATGTCGTTCAGGAATACCGCGCCCAGGCCGGCCAGGCTCACGCTGTCCCTCGGGACGCCCGTCTTCGCGTCGAACGCGCGGACCACATCGATGTCCGCTACCCACAGCGTGTCCCCCCGGATGGCCAGCCCCTTCGGAGCGTTGAGCGTGACACCGCTGTGGCCGCCCTCGATGAACTTGAGATTCTCGACGGCACCGTCCGGCCGCACGCGGCTGATGAACCCGTTGTTGTCCTTCGCCGTGGGACCGCCGTTGATGTTCGAGACGAAGTAGATGTCCTGCGCCGGGTCGTGCAGCACGGATTCCGGCGTGAGGAACCCCTCCACCACGATCAGCTTCGTCGCGCCGGGAGACGGCGGGAGCGTGGGCGCCGCGGCGGGGGCAGGAGCCGCGGAGGTTGCGGTGGAATTGGGCACCGCAGACGTGTCCGACGCAGACGGTGCACGGTCCGCGCGTTGGAGGCATGCGGCGCCGAGGGCGGCGACGGTGGCGCAGAGGGCGGTCGCTCTCATGGGTGATCTTCCTCCTCGGCTACTGCTTTGATGTGCCGCAGCACCCGTCGGTGGATCGCCGTGACCAGGCGGTCGGCGGGTAGCATCCAGTAGCTCTGCGGAAACATGTCCACGACGTACCGGGTGCGCCCCTCCAGGCGGGTCCGGTTGCCCGACAGCGGACTAAGCCGGAACTCCCCATGGGTCGCACGGAAGTACCCGGCGAGGTGCGGCGGGTTCACCTTCCGATAGGGGCTCCATTCCCGCATCGGTGGCGCCTGGGCCGTGATGTCGAACCCAAGCCGCCGATTCTCCTCCCACACGGTGATCGGCTCGACGAAGCTGCCCGTCGTGAAGTCGCAGTAGCGCGTCGCGCCGACGCCCGTTCCCTCGATCCGGGCGCGCAGCGGCGCGGCCACGCCGGCGCGGAACAGCCATTCGCGAGGCGGCGGCAGCGCCGGGAAGGTGACGACGTGCCGCCAGACGGCGGCCGGCGGGGCGTCGATGTCCACCGTTGTGACGACCTCATGGGACGGTGCAGCCTGCCGCGGGCTCGCGAGCACGACGAGCGGCGCGAGCAGCGCCGCGAGTCCGGCCCGCGCCGACGGCCCCGCGCCGCCCAGCGCGACGGCCCGACCGAGGATCGCTCCCGGAAGGGCGAGCAGCGCGGCGATCGGGAACGCCATCGCGATACAAACGACACCCTCCAGCGCGAACACGAGCATCGCGCCGCCGGCGAGTGCCACGGCGAGAAGCGCAACCTGCATGGTGTGGCGCTCGCTCTGCGCGGCCCGCGCATTGAAGACGTAGGCGCTGATGTACCCGATCGTGAAGGGCGTGCCGAGAAACAAGCCTGCCGAGTACATGCGCCGCAGGTACACGCCGATCAACACAGTGGGAATCGTGATGGCGAGCGCTGCGGCGACGCCCAGCAGGCCGGCCCGGAGGCGAAGGTCGACGGCCGTGGGAGGCGCCGTCGATCCGCCTCGGTGCGCGCGCGACGGCAGCAGCGCCAGCCACGCCATCACCGCGTAGTTCACGACGGGCACGAAGAACAGCAGGCCCCACCACGCCGACCGTCCGGCATCCGCGGCCCGGCGCAGGGTCATGCTCACGCCGATCCACAGAAACGGCAGGGTCCACACCACCAGCGCCGGGGCGAGCCAGTCCGGTGCGTCGCGCAGCAGCTGCTGGCGCAGCGTCCAGACGGGGTTCAGGTAACCGAGCGGCGTCCACCAGCGGCCCACGAACGCCCACACGAGGCTCGCGTCCACCGTGTACTTGAGCAGCATGAGGGCGGCGCCGCTTTGCAGGTACGCGCGCCGATCGACCGGCTGGTGGAAGGAGAACCAGAGGCGCAGCCAGCGCCTCACGCCTTCGCCTCCTCCAACTCCTTTTTCCGCACCTCCGCCACTTTCTGCGCCGCGTCCGGCGGGACCTCCTGGTACACGTGGAACTTCGAGCGGTAGGTGCCGCGTCCGTGCGTGATCGAGTGCAACGTCGTGGCGTACCGGTCCAGCTCGGCCTCGGGGACCAGCGCCTTGACCCTGACCAGGCGACCGTCGGGCTCGGTGCCGAGGATCTGGCCCCGACGCGAAGACAGATCGCCCATCACGGCGCCCTGGTAGTCGTCCGGCGTCGACACGTCGAGCTCGAGGATCGGCTCGAGCAGCACCGGCCGGCAGTTCGGGCTCACGTTTCGAAATGCCAGGATCCCCGCCATTTTGAACGACATTTCGTTCGAGTCCACGTCGTGATAGGAGCCGTCGTACAGCTCCACCTTGAAGTCGACGACGGGATAGCCGGCCACGGGGCCGCGCGCCGCGGCTTCCTGGATGCCGCGCTCCACTGCCGGGATGTACTGCCGCGGGATGACCCCGCCCACGATCTCGTCCACGAACTGGAACCCCGATCCCCTAGGCAGGGGCGCGATCCGGATCCAGCAGTCGCCGTACTGGCCGCGTCCGCCCGTCTGTTTCTTGTGCTTCCCCTGGCCCTCCGCCCGCGCCCTGAAGGTCTCGCGGTAAGCGATCTTCGGCTTTCCGATCACCGCGTGCACGCCGAACTTGCGGGCCAGCCGTCCGACGATGATCTCGAGGTGGCGCTCTCCCAGCCCCCGGATCAGCGTCTGCCCTAGCTCACCGTTGTACTCGTGCTGGAACGTCGGATCTTCTTCGTGCAGCTTGTGCAGGCCGGTCGAGAGCTTTTCCTCTTCGCCCCGTTGCTTCACCTCGATCGCCTCGGTGATCACTGGCTCGGGAAACGGGATCTTGGGGAGCACGATCGCGTGGTCCTTGGTCGAGAGCGTGTCGTTGGTGTGCGTGTCTCGCAGCTTGGCCACGACGCCGATGTCCCCCGCGTGCAGCTCGGGGGTTTCGATGCGGTCCTTCCCTACGGTGACGCAGAGGTGGTTCAGCTTCTCCACCGCTTCGCGCGGCGCGTTGTACACGTCCTGCCCGTTCTTGACGAGCCCTGAGTACACCCGGAAGAACGTCACATCGCCCACATGCGGCTCCGAGATCGTCTTGAACACCTGCGCCACGAACCGCCCCGCGTCTTCGGGCCTGAGCGTCACCCGCTCCGCGCTCCCCCACCGCTGCGCCTGCACCGGCCGCCGCTCGTGCGGCGCGGGGATGAGCTCCACGAGCTTCGAGAGCAGGGCGCGCGTCCCGTACGTCAGCTCGGCGGCGCCGCAGAACAGCGGAAACAGCTCGCCTTTCAGCATGCCCGCCTTCATCGCGGCGATCGCTTCGTCCCGCCCGATCTCCTCGCCCCCCAGATAGCGCTCGAGCAGCGTATCGTCCGTTTCGGCGATGCGCTCGATCAGCTCCTTGGAGTAGCGCTCGAACCGGTCCCGGTACTCGGGCGGTACGTCCACCTCCTCGTACTCGCCGGCCTTCGTGCCCTTCTTGTACATGTGGCACTGCTTCGAGAAGAGGTTGACGATCCCGTGGAACTCGGGACCTTCGCCCACGGGGATCTCCACGGGGATCACCTTCGGCGTCAGCTGCTCCTTGACCTGGGTGTAGACCTTCTCGAAGTCGGCGTGCTCCTTGTCCATCAGCGAGACGAAGAACAGGCGGGGGATCTCCCGCTGCTCGCAGTAGTCCCACACCTTTTCGGTGCCCACCTCCACGCCGCCGGTGGCGGAGACGACCACCACGGCCCCGTCCGCCGCGTACACGCCCGCGAGCGCCTCCCCCGTGAAGTCGAGATAGCCCGGCGTGTCGATCAGGTTGAGCTTCACGTCCATCCATTCGGCGACCGCGAGGGCGAGATTGATGGAATACTTGCGTTCGATTTCGTCGGGGGTGTAGTCGGTGAGGGCGGTGCCGTCCTTCACGGATCCATGGCGCTTGCTCGTGCCGGCCACGAACGCGAGGGCGTCGACCAGGGAGGTCTTTCCACTCGCGCCGTGGCCCACGACCGCCACGTTGCGAATCTCCGGTGTCTTGTACACGCGCATTGCGCAGCAAACTCCGGGAGGGGGACCAAGAGAATATGCGGCACGAAACCGGGAGTAGGCTAGGCATAGACTAGACGCACAAAAGACTAGACGCACAGACGCGTAGACGCACAGGGGAGAACGGCATCGAGTAACAGGTATACCCGTTCACTCAACCTGTTCACCCCTGTGCGTCTGTGCGTCTAGCCGTTGGAGAGCCTGCTGACTGTTGACGTGATCCTGTGCAGCCTTGGGCACACGGAGGCACACCAACCCCCCCAGCGCCATCACCGCCCCCGCGACGAGGAACGCCGCCGGGTGCGACGCATCGTACACCTTCCCCAGCGTCAGCGGGCCGAGCAGCCGGCCCAGGGCCGAAAGGGCCTGCGCCGCGCCGAGCACCGTGCCCTGCTCGGTGGGATCGGCGAACACCGAGACGAGGCCGGTCGCCGCGGGGCCGAAAATGCTGTTCGAGAAGGCGAGCACGGCGGTCCAGCCGTACAGGGCGGCGCTCGAGTGGAGCGCCGGAATCACCGCGATGGCGAGCGCCATGCCGAGGCCGCCGGCGATGAGCAAGGCGCGATCCCCAAACCGACGGGCGAGCTTGCCGAACGCGTAACCCTGCACGACCGCGGCCGTCGCGCCGATCACGGTGAAGAACCAGCCGAGCTCCTGCTCTCGCCAGCCGAACGTCACGCCCGCCCAGAGCGGAATCGCCACGGTATAGCCGGAGAACGCGAACGGCGCCAGCAGCCACGCGAGCATGAGCGGCGCCAGGCGTGGGTGCTGGATCGCATCCCCGATATGCGAAAAATCCCACAGCTCGCGCTCGGTGCGGTGCTCCGCTTTGAGCGACTCGGGCAGGACGAAGTATGCCGACACGAAGTTGACGAGCGACAATCCCGCCGCCACCAACCCGGGAGCCGAGGCCCCGAGGTAGTGCGCCGACAGCCCGCCGACCGCGGGGCCGATCACAAAGCCCAGACCGAAGGCGGCGCCGATGATCCCCATGCCGCGGGAGCGCTCCGCCGGCGTCGTGATATCCGCCATGTAGGCCTGTGCGGCGGAGATGTTACCGCCCGCAAAACCGGACACGACCCGCGCGATGAACAGGATGGCATACGAGTGTGCGGCGGCGAACAGCATGTAGCCGAGCGCGTTGATGAGCATCGTCGTGAGCAGAATCGGTCGGCGGCCCACGCGATCCGACGTGCGACCCAGGAACGCCGTGGCCACGAACTGCATCGCCGAGAACACCGCGAGCAGCGCCCCGAGCCCGAACCCCCCCGCACCCAGTCGCTGCGCGTAGTAGGGCAGAATCGGGATGATGATCCCGAACCCGATGAGATCGATGAGGATCGTGAAGAAAATGACCGCGAAGCGCGATCGGGCGCTGGGCGCGGTCACGGATTGGCCTTGCGCCAGTCGTGCCAGTCGTCGTCGATCGCGTCCGCCAGGCGGCGAGCCACGTCGTACAGCCAGTGCTTGTCGCGCCGCTTCATGTCCGCTCGGATGGCGCGGGGGCCGGGGCTGCCGAGGTGAACATTGGCCGTCTCCCAGCCCATCGCGGACAACAGGCGTGCTTCGTCGCGCTTGCGCGGTAGCTCGTTCAAACGTACGCGTGAGCAGTCCGGCGCGAGCCGACGCACCAGCCAGGTGCCGTCCACCCTGACACACGGATCGGGACACCGAACGCCGCGACGCAGCATCGCGTCATAGTGGATTTTCCCGGCCAAGGGAGTAAGTGCCTTCGCTTCCCGCGCGATCCGCCCGCCGCGCCACGCGGCGAGCGCGACGAACCGCTGGCGCCCTAGGCTCCCCAGTCCGGCGACGCGATGCACGATCCGGACCTTGAGATCGCCCTCGGGCAGGGCCCGTCGGAGCGAGGTCAACACGACGTCCGGGACGGGCGCCCTCACCGTCGGGAACGACTCGAGCTTGTCCCAGAACCTCTCCGGATCGTGCAGGCGATACAACGCCATCTCGCGCAACGCGGTGTGATGCTCCGCGAGCACGAACGCGTGTCCACCTTTCTCGAGAGCCTCGCGGTAGCCGTCCAGAATCGCGCTCACGGCCCCCTTGCCGTCGATTCTCAAGTCGTGATATTCGCGAGCGACCAGCGCGCTGGTGGCGAGCCGCACCAGGTCGTTGGTGTACGGCAGCGGACACGCTTCGTCGAAGTCGTTGACGCCCCACACCAGCCGCCCCTCGGCATCACGCCAGGTGCCGAAGTTCTCCACGTGCAGGTCGCCCACGGCCAGCACCGTCGGGGCTCGGGCGACGTCGCCCGCGAGCGCCCGCCACCGGGCCGCCCACCGGTAGAACGTGGCTCTGAGGAACGGGAAGACCCCGGCGCTCATCGCCCGATGCTTGTGCTCGAGATCCGGTTTGACGAGTGGAATCCGCTCGGCGAGCCAGGCCTCGTAGCGGGCCGTCGCCTCGACGATCCCGATCTCGCTCCGATCTTTCATGCGGGCTACAATCTACACTGCCCCTAACGGAAGCGTCCCATGACCACGTGGCACCGCCTCGGCGACCAGACCGAGCTGCTCGCCCGCGTCCCCGCCGCCTTCACCCTCGACCGCTGGTCGGTCGCCGTCTTCCACCATGACGGCCGGTTCCGCGCGATCGGCAACGCTTGCAATCACAAGGGTGGCCCCCTGTCCGAAGGCCGGCTCCACGGCGAGTTCGTGATGTGTCCGTGGCACGCCTGGGAGTACAGCGTCATCACGGGCAAGGGCCCGGAAGGTTACGACGAGGAGCAGGTTCCCGTCTTCGCCGTCGAAGAGCGGGAGGACGGCATCTACGTTCAGACGCCGCCGGTGATGCCGCGAAAGCTCGTCAAGCACAAGCCGTCGCATCTCCTCGAGGTCCACGCCAAGCCCGCCGGCGCGCCGCCACGGGTGCTGGTCATCTCCACCACGGCGATGGATGACGTGAACCCGCGCTTCTCCACGTCGGACGCGCTGCTCGAGCACGCCCTGGATCAGGCGAAGCGCCGCGGAGCCGATACGCAGCACATCAAGCTGCGCGACCTCAAGTTCCGTCATTGCGAGGGCAACTACTCCAAGGCGGCGCGCGCCTGCACGTGGCCTTGCGCCATCACGGAGCGCGATCCCGAGGATCAGCTCACGCCAGTGTACGAAGGGCTGGTGCATTGGGCCGACGTGGTGTTGATCGGCACGCCCATTCGCTGGGGGAATGCGTCCTCGCTCTATTACAAGATGATCGAGCGCCTGAACTGCGTGCAGAACCAGGTCACGATCCAGGACAGGGTGCTGATCAGGAACAAGGTGGCGGCGTTCATCATCACGGGCGGCCAGGACAACATCCAGGCAGTGGCGGGCGCCATGTTCACCTTCTGGGCCGAGCTCGGCTTCGTGTTCCCACCGTTCCCCTTCATTGCGCACTCCCGCGGCTGGGATGCGGAGGACATGCAGAACAACGTGCGGCAGGTGAAGATGAGCGACACGCTCAAGGAAGCCGCCTACGAGCTGCTCGACCGCGCGCTCGACTTCTGGACCATCATCGACCGGCACAAGGCCGAGATGGACAAGCCGATGGAACGCGCCGGACGCAAGGCGAGCACCCTTCCCGAGCCGGAGGAGATCGAGGAGATGACCGTATGAGCCGTCGTCTGGATGTGGCCAAGGCGTACGAGAAGGCGCTGTTCGCAGGGAACCGAGCGGAAACAGGGAGCTACTTCACTGATGACGTCGTGTATTGGGTGGCGGGCGCTCCCCGGATCGGCGGCGAATGGCGAGGCCGCGAGGCGGTGCTCGATGCGCTCTGGAACCGCGAGCCCGGACTGGGCCCGGCCGACTGGGGATACGAGGATGTCTGGCGCGATTGGTACGAGGCGGAGGAGCGGGTGATCGTGGAGGTCCGCGAGCGCTCGTGGTTGAAGTCCGACCCGAAGGACGTGATCGACCAGCGGACGTGCTGCATCCTCCGGTTTCGGGGAGATCGGATCGGCGAGATTCGGGATTACACGGACAGCCACATTTACGAAGAGTTTCTGAAGCGGCACAGGAGCGAGCTGCCGAAGTTCAAGAGCCGCCCCTGAGCCACAAAACAAGAGAGGGCCACCGGCCCTCTCTCGTTTCCGACCCGCGGCCACGCTGCTAGTGGTGCCAGCGCCCCGGACCAACAAACACCCGACCGTAGTGCGGCCATCCGAAGCCGAAGCCGAAACCGACCCTCGGCCCATACCACGGGTCATACCAGCCTGGCCACCCGTACGGCGAGACCCACCCGATGTAACGCGGCTGCGGCGAGGCCGTGTACGTCGCCACGTCGTACTCGAAGTGATTCCCTGTCCCCTGCATCCGCTGGACGATGCCCATGAGGCCGCCTTCGGGGTCGTCTCGCTGGTTGCCGAGCGCGTTGTAATCCCAGTGCCCGTTCTTCTCGAACTCGTCGAACTGGAAGGGCGTCTCGGCGAACGCGGCGAGCACGGTTCCGCGGCCGGTCGTGTCGCCCACGACGAAGGCCTCTCGGCCACCGCGCCCCTTCAGTTCGTATTTCTTGCCGCCCCGGACCGGGTGATCTCCGTCGGGATCGACCGGGAATAGGACGCGCACTTGCCCGCTGGCGTCGGCGCGCAGTACGACCAGATGGCCGTCCTGCGCGGTCTGAGCGTAGACCTTTGCCTTGTCGCCGAACTGATAGGCACCGTCAGCATTGAACCACACGCGCACCGGGGGGTCCGGCGCCGCGGCGCGGCTCGCCGAGGGCGCGGCAACCGCGCCCAGGGAGTGAAGCAACAGCAGTGACACCAACATGATGATCTCCCTTCATCTTCAACACGAACACCTGCACCAACTGGATCATGAACACTTGCATTACCGGTAACGCGGCAGCACTTCCGATTGTGCCCGGGTAGACGGGCAGTTACATCGTGCACCGCAGCGAAACGACTTGAACACGAGCGCTACGGCTGCGAGTCGCACAAGCGGCGCCGGCAGCCGGGCGGGTGATCCGCATCACGCCGTTAACACCTTGCCCGTACTAGGGTCATATCCGCGAACCTCAACCGGGACCACATATGCGACGTCTTATCGCCATCTTCGCCGTACTGGCGCTCGCCGTGAGTGCGCCTCGAGTGCTGTCGGCCCAGGACTCGAGTGACGTGCAGCAGGACCGCAAGGAAGTCCGCCACGACCGCCGCGAGGTGCGCGGCGATCGCAGAGAGGTCCGCCACGACACCAGAGACATCCGCCAAGACCGCCGGGACGTGCGGCAGGACCTGAAAGCAGGCGACACCACGGACGCGCGGCGCGACGCGCGCGACCTGCGGCGCGATCGCCGCGACCGGCGCCACGACGTGCGCGACGCACGCCGGGATCGCAGGGATCTGCGGCAGGATCGGAAGGACATCCACCAGGACGAGAAGAAGGACAGCACGCCGTAACGAGGACAGACCCTACTAGACGCACAGACGCACAGGGGAGAACAGAAGTGAACGGGACTACCTGCTCACTCTGACTGTTCACCCCTGCGCGTCTGTGCGTCTGTGCGTCTAGCCTGTCGCGTCTACGCGTCTAGTCTATTCTGTCCAAATGCCTGTCCCTCCGCCGGGCGATCCAGTACAGCGGGATGCCCAGCAGTAGTGTCACCCCGCTCCACGCCCACGCCGTGCCGAGAGAGCGCGTCCGCGCGACCCAGCCCCACACCGTCTGCCCGAGTACGCCGCCGCTGCTCGCGAACATGGAGTCGAGCGAGATGATCGTCGCTCGCTGGGCCGAGGGGATGTGCGCGTTGAGATACGCCTGCTTTACGGGCATGGCGATCCCGATGGCGACGCCGTACAAGAAGTACAACGACACGACCACAAAGAAGTTCGTCAGGAGGCCGCACGCCACGGCCAGCACCGCCTGGGCCCCGGCCGACACCATCAGCAGTCCGGTGCGCGTCCGCACCACGCGGGAGAGCGGCGCGACGAGAGCGTTGCCCACGATGAGACTCAAGCCGACCAGGGCGCTGATCACCCCGTCTACCCATACGAGGTCCCGACCCAGGAGATCGAGGAAGTAGCGCTGCCAGCTGTAGAACCCGAAGATCATGAAGCTCATGGAGACGAGCGACGCGACCATCACGGGCCGGACGACCGGATTGCTCAGTCCGTAGCTGAGCCCCTCGACGAACACGCGCCGCAGCTCCGCCGGCACCCGCCGCAGCTGCAGCGCCCGCGGGGTGAACCCGAGCTCCGGCATGCGAAGCCACGCCAGCAGGAACAACGGCACGACGAGGCCGGCCCGCACCAGGTACGGGATGTCGAGGCGAATCTGGCCCAACAGACCGCCGCCGATCGTCCCGACGAGCATGGCGGCCCCGAACAGCATCTGCCCCCGCGAGAACACGCGCTCGAGCGGTTCGTTGTAGCCGCTGGCCTTGAGGGCGTCCACCAGCCAGGCGTCCACGGCGCCCGTATAGAACGTGTATCCCAATCCGAGGAACACCGAGACCCACGCGAACGCCCAGAAGCCCCAGCCGCGCCACGCGATGGCGACGTAGAGCAGAGTCGTCACGAACAGCGTGACGAGGCAGAGCAGCAGCGATACGCGCCGACCCACGGTGTCCGCCACGACTCCGGTGGGAACCTCGAACACCATGGACCCGAGCGTGAACGCCGCGTTCGTGAGGAGCACCTGCTGGATGTCGAGCCCGGCGCCCATCTTGAAGAGAGTATCGATGCCCCAGATGAGCGACATCGCGAGGTTGAAGAGGCCCGTAATGGCGTAGTAGGTCCGGATGATCGTCTGCGGGCCTCCCCTCATGCGGCCACCACCTGGGTATCGGTCCATGCCTTGAGCACCGTTGCGGTCAGGATCACGGCGCCACCGATCACCGCCAGCGAGCCCGGCGTCTCGCCGTGCGCGAGCCACGCCCATACGGGGCTCAGCACCGGCTCGACCAGGAGAAACAGCGAGGCCTCGAGGGCGGGCACCCGCGTGATCGCGCGCGACAGGAACACATAGGCGAGCCCCAGCTGAAACACGCCGAGGTAGATCACGATCAGCCAGTCGGTGGCACGGCCGGCCGCGAAGGGGAGCGCCCCCGGCAGGCACACCAGGAACACGATGAGGTTGCCGCACGCGGCGGCGGCCGCGATCGGGCCGTGATCCGCGCCGCTCCCTCCCAGACGCGCCAGCCAGCGGTAGCCCGTGACGGTGAACGCCCACGCCACTGCGCTCCCCGCCGCGAGCACGTTGCCGAGAAAGGGGTCCGGCGCTGTCGTGAAATGTCGCTGCCCGCCGACGAACAGCAGCGCCAGGCCGGCGGCCAACACGCCCATGAACGCGAGGTCCGCCGCCCGCACGCCCTCGCGCAGGAGCCACGGCGCCAGCACGACTACGAACAGCGGGTTCGTCGCCTGGAGGAATACGGTATTCGCGGCGGTGGTCAGCTTGTTCGCGAACACGAACAGCAGCCCCGCGGCCGCGTAGGCCACGCCCACGAGTCCCACGCGCCCGCTCCACCGGTGGCGCGCTTCGGGGATCAGCGCGAGGATCGCAAGCATCGCCACGAGGGCCCGGATCGCCGCGATCTGCCCCGCGCCGAACCCGCACCACTTGATGGCCGCCCCCGCGGTCGAGAAGCACGTGGCGGCGAGGACGAGCTGCAGGCGCGCCCCCCCTTTCACGGCACGCTCGCTCGCAGCCAGTCCCGCGCGATGCTCGCGATATCCCGGTGCTCGACGTCCGCGAGCGCGTTGAGACGCCGCATCTCGGCATCCGAGATGCGGCCGGCGAGCTGAGCGAGGGCCGCCGCGATTCCCGCGTGCCGTGTGACCGTTGTCAGCCGGATCACCGGAGCGGCTTCATAGGGCGGGAAGTAGTGGCGGTCGTCTTCCAGCACCAGGAGGTCCAGCGCCTGGATCTGGCCGTCCGTCGAGTTTCCGGCGATCACGTCCACCTTGCCCTCCGCCAACGCGCGATAGGTCAGTCCCAGATCCATGGCGGTGGGTGGGGACGCGAACCGAAGACCGTACACGTTCGCGAGCCCCCGGAAGCCGTCCGCACGCTCCAGGAACTCGTAGCCGAATCCCGCCCGCCAGCGCGGCGCCAGAGGCGCCAGGTCGGAGATGCGGCTCAGACCGTAGCGCGTGGCGTCGCGCTGTCGCACCGTGATCGCGAACGTGTTGTTGAAGCCGAACGGCTTGACCCACGCGAGCCCGAACCGTTGTGCGTAGTCGCGAGCAACGGTGCGATAGACGCTGTCGCGATCGGCGACGGGCCCGTGCTTCAAGACTGCGGTGTACGCGGTTCCCGTGTACTCGACGTAGAGATCGATCTGGCCCGACGTGATGGCCTGGTGGCACACAAACGTGCCGCCCAGATGGAAGCGGCGCTCAACCGATAGCCCCGTGCGTCGCTCGATCTGCTGCGCCACAATCTCGCCGAGCAGGTCGGACTCGGTGAAGTTCTTGGAGCCCACCACGATCCGGTCGCGCTGGGCGCATCCCGTCAGCAGCAGGGCGACCAGGCCGAGGGACCACCGGGGCCGGCCCGGCGTTCCCCCTCTCCCGAAGGGAGAGGGGGACAGGGGGTGAGGACTCATTTCCGCCAGGCGAACCGCCGCTCCGCAACGCCCAGCAGCGCGTCCGCCGCGAGCGCCATGAGAGCCGCGGGCAGGGCGCCCGCGAGGATCAATGTGTCATCCACGACGGCCACGCCCCGGAAGATGTACACACCCAGTCCCCCGGCACCGATGGCCGCCGCGATGGTCGCCGTGCCCACGCTCACGACGGTCGCGACGCGCACCCCCGCCAGGATCACGCCGAAGCCGAGCGGCAGCTCGACCTGCGTGAGCAGCTGCCGGTCGGTCATGCCCATCCCCCGTCCCGCCTCCCGCACCGCGGGGTCCACACCGGCTACCCCCTCGTAGGTGTTGCGAACGATGGGCAGCAGCGCATACAGGACCAGCGCCACGATAGCCGTCGTCGCGCCGATGCCGCCGACCAACGGCAGCGGAATGAGGAATCCGAATAACGCGAGGCTCGGCACCGTCTGGAACACGTTCGCGACACCGAGCACCGGACCCCGCCATGCCGGTCGCCGCGTGAGCAGGATGCCCAGAGGGAGCCCGATGGCGATCGCCGCGCCGGTCGAGATCGCGACCAGGTACAGGTGCTGGCCCACGAGTCCCAGGACTTCCTGCGAGTTGCGGGCGTAGAAGTCCCACAGACTCATGCGGCCGCCATGAACGCTCGGCACTCGGGGTTGTCCGACCGCCGGAACTCGTCCGGGGTACCGAGAAACGCGAGCCGGCCCTGCAACATGAGCCCGATGCGGGTGCCGAGCAGCAAACCCTCGCGCACGTCGTGCGTGACGAAGACCATGCCCTTGCCGAGCCGTCCCTTGAGCGCCGCGAACTCGCGCTGCAACTCCACCCGGGTGATCGGATCGAGCGCGCCGAACGGCTCATCCAGGAGGAGGAGCGGCGGATCGGCGGCGAGGGCGCGCGCCACCCCTACGCGCTGGCGCTGTCCACCGGACAGCTCGTGCGGATAGCGCCTTCCGAAGGCGTCGGGGTCGAGTCCCACGAGCGTCAGCAGTTCGCGCACCCGCGCAACGATGCGCGCCGCCGGCCACGCTTCGAGCTGCGGGACGAGCCCCACGTTCCGCTCCACGGTGAAGTGGGGGAACAACCCCACCTCCTGAATCACGTAGCCGATGCGGCGCCGCAGACGCGTCACCGGCAGGTCGGCCGCGCGCTCCCCCGCGACCCGCACCTCGCCGGCGGTCGGCTCGAGCAGGCGATTGATGAGCTTGAGCGTGGTGGTCTTGCCGGAGCCACTGCGCCCGAGCAACACTAGCGTCTCGCCCGCGCCGACGGTGAAGGAGACATCGTGCACAAGGGGGCGTCCGTTTCCCGTTTCCTCTTTCCCCTTTCCCGGCAGTCGATAGCCGAGCCCTTCGACCTCGAGCGGCTTCGTCATGTGGGCGATGCGAGCGCCATGAGAAATCGCTGGTCGTCGCTCCGGCCCTGCCAGCGGGCGGCGAGCCCGGCCTCGGAGAGAATCTGGACGAACGTGTCCGCGGCGTACTTATACGAATGGTTCATGGCGAGCCGCTCTCCGCGCGCCAGGCGCAGAGCCTCGCCGCCGAGCAGGGCCTCCACGTCGCGGCCCGCCCGAAAATGCTTGGAGATCAGGTGCAGGCCCGGGAGGCGCGGATCGTCGGCCGCTTCGAACACCAGCTCGCCGTCCGAGTCGCGGATGCCGACGGCGTTGAGCGGCGCCCAGGCGAAGCGACGGTTCAGGGGATTGTCATAGCCCGCCACCGTCGCGTCGCCGGCGTAGACCTCGCCGTCCACGAGGAGCGTGTCTCCCGGCCGCAGCAACCGGGCCAGGTCGCGCGCCTCGGCGAGGGGATCAAAGGCGCCCAGCGTGTTCCCGATGAGCAACACGAGCCGGGGCGGCGTCTCGGGCTCGGCGACGAGCGCCTTCAGATGGGTCGGGTTCGTGAAGTCCGCCTTGATCCCCATGGCCGGAAAGCCCGCGGACAGCGCGCCCGCGCATGCCATCTCGAGCAGAGCCTGGCTGGTATCCACCGGGACGTAGGACACACGCACGCCACGCGCGCGCAGCGACTCGAGCAACAACAGGTCCTTGTCGCCCTGGCCCGCGCCCAGGCTCACGACCTCGAGCGAGGCGATCGGAAACAGGCGCGCGAGCTCCGCGCCGGAACGCGCGATCAACGAGCGCGAGCGCACGAAGTTGCGATACGCGCCGTCCGAGCACAGGGCCAGCCAGGCGCGCACTGACAAGGGGAACCAATAGAAGAACTTCTCCGGCAGCCGCCTCGCCTGAAACGAGGAAACGAATTCGTCCGCGAGAGCGTTCTCCGTCAGGAGTGTATGAATCGAGATCATGGAGGGTTGAGAATTACCGGTTGACGGGTGTGACGGCAACCCGTAGGATTCTCCGAACGGCCGTATTCCCTGATTCTCTCGTTGCGAAGGAGGATGTATGCAGATCGTCGAGATGCAGGAGCTCGTGCCCAGCTGTCATCGTCCCGAGATCGTCGAGACGGCGGAGCTGGTGCCGACCTGTCACTCTTAAGGGAGCGGTTCAGATGCGCCCGGGGGCCCGGACTGACGTCGGGCCCCCGCTGCGTTGCTTGACCCCCGGACCCCGTCTGGGGTTCGGGGCCTGGGCGCTGGGAGGCATGGGATGGGGCGCGGCCTCGGCCGAACGCGATCGCCTCGCCGCCGTCCACCGCGCGGTCGAGCTCGGCATCACCTTCTTCGACACCGCCCCCACCTACGGCGACGGCGCATCCGAAAGCCTGCTGGGCCGCGCGCTCAAAGCCGACCGCGACGGCGTCGCCATCGCGACCAAAGTCGGCCCCCGCGACGACCCCCGTCGCTCGCTCGAGGCGTCCCTGCGGCGTCTCGCGACGGACTACGTGGATCTGGTTCAGCTGCACGAAGCGCTCGAAGGCTGGGAGCGGCGGCTCGAGCAGCTCCACACGCTGCAGGAGCAGGGGAAGGCGCTGGGGGTCGGGCTCTGCAATGCCACGCACCACCAGCTCGCGCGGGCGCTGGAGATCGCCCCTGTGGTCGCCTACCAGGGGCCGTACAACCTGTTCGATCGAGACCTTGAGCAACGGGAGCTCCCGCTGTGCCGAGCGCGTCAGATCGCGTTTCTGGCCTACCGGCCCCTGGCCGCGGGACTTCTGAGCGGGAAGTTCGCCACGCCCCCGGAGTTCCCTGCGTCGGACCACCGAGGCAAGATCTACTGGTTCAAGGGCAGGGAGTTCGAGCGCCGCCGGACGGTGGTGGCGCGGCTCGGCTCGATCGCCCAGCGGCTCGACATGCCGCTGCCGGCGCTCGCGCTCGCGTGGGTCCTCGCGCAGCCGGGCGTGACCATCGTCCTGGCAGGAGCGCGGACCAGCGCGCAGGTGGAGCAGAATCTCGCCGCTACGCGACCCCTGACGCCCGCCATCTCGGCGGAGGTCGATCGGATCGTCGCGGACGCATTCCCGCCGGTCCGCGCCGCGGACGAGCTCAAGCGGCAGGCCGCCACCTGGGGCGAGCGCGAGCGCTTCATCGTCGAGCGGCTGGACGGCCAGACGAGCGCGGAGACGATCGGCGCTCTCTGGACGGACGGCCACCCAACTCCGATGGTCGCGGCGCAGGTCAAGGTGTTTTGTGACCAACTCGCCGAGCAGGGGTTAATAGTAGCGGATGACGCATAACGGACGACGGATGACGCAATTGATGGTCGGCGCCTTCTACAATCCCCACCTCGGGCGCGAGCTCGCGGGGGCGACCGGCATCGATCATCTCGCCATGGCCGATCCCCCTGCGGCGAGCGACCCGTGGTGGCCGGCGATCCGCGGACGCTACACCCTGCTGTTGCACGATTACCTGGGGCAGCTCTCCGAGCCGCTCGACGAGCGCTCCATCCAGCGCGCCCGCGCGCTCGCCGAGCTGTACCGCTCACCCTGGGTCGCGGAGCACTTCCAGTGTCTTCACACCGAGGACGGCAGCTACAATCTGAACTACGTGTTTCCGCCGCTCTACACGGAAGAGTTCCTCGAGCGCTTCGTCCGCAACGCCTGCGCGCTCAAGGCGCGCCTCGACCAGCCGCTCGTCATGGAGAACATCCCCGGGTTCTTCGACGTCAAGGCGAGCCAGATGCCGGAGCCGGCGTGGCTACGCCGCTTCTTCGAGGCGACGCGCACGGGCTTCCTTCTCGACCTGCCGCACGTCTGGCTCCAGGCGCACTACCGCGAGGTGAAGCCGGAGCGCTGGCTCGCGGAGTTCCCGCTCGAGCACGTGGTGGAGCTGCATGTCGCTGGGGTCGAGCACGACGACGATCTCGAGGGCCCGTGGATCGCGCCCGCCGAGCCCTCGGAGGCAATGCTCGCGTTCGCTGCTCACGCGGTGAGCCGCTGTCCCCGGGCCAAGGCCGTCACCTTTGACGCGTTTTCGCCGTCCCTGACAACTGAGGTCCTGTTCCGAAGCGTGGAACGGATTCGCGCGGCGCTGTGAAGTCGCTCTCGCTCGCGCTGCTCACGCTGCTCTCGGCCGACCTGGTGATTCCCGCGGGCACGCGCATCCCCATTCGCTTCGTGCAACGGATCACGAGCGGCAGGGACACCGTCGGGACGGGTGTGCTGGTGCAGACGATGGGGGCCCTGGTGCAGGATTCCTGCGTCTTGGTCCCGCCCTATGTCCGGGCGAAGGGGCGGATTGTGGTTTCCAGAGGCGGTGGCCGGTTCGGTCGGCACGGCCGGCTGGGGCTGCGGTTCGACTCCCTCGAAGTGCGCTCAGGCCACTGGGTCGCGATTTCCGGTGTGCTCGACACGCTCGAGTACGCCAAGCCGGGCGCGCTCACCGACTCCGGGCTCGTGTCCAGCGGCAGGACGTCCGTCGGCGGCGTTGGCAGGAAGCTCGTGCCGGCTGGCGTCGCGGCCGCGGCCGACCTCGACGCCGTGCCCGTGGCGGTGCTCGGCGGCTTCTCGCTCATACGCCGGGGACCTCCGGTGCGCATCATCGCGGGTGAGATCGGCGGCATCCGGCTCACCAATCCCCTCGTGCTCCCGACTCGGGACCGGTGCGATCCCATGACGGCCCATCGCGAGCTGACCGAGATGCCGGCGCTGCCCAAGTTCGTCCCCCGCTCCGAGAACCGCTCGGGCACCGTGCTGGGCGACGCGTTCAACGTGCTGTTGTTGGGTACGGCCGGCGAGATCGACAGCTCGTTTCGGGCGGCCGGTTGGCTTCCCGCGCAGAAGCGGTCCGTCCTCAGCGTCACGCGGGAGGTAACCGCTGCGATCGCGAGCCGGCCCGCCTTGACCGCGCCCGTGAGCACGCAGTACTTCGCAGGACGGGCGCAGGACCTGGCGTACGAGCTGGCGGGTCCCAATGTTCGGGTTCGTCACCACATCCGGATCTGGCTGCTCGACAGCCTCTCGCGCGTCTGGGTCGGCGCCGCCAACAAGGATGTCGGCGTGATTTTCAAACCGTGGGAGCCGCAGGCCACGCATCGCATCGAGTCGCACATCGATTGGGAGCGGGACCGGGTGGTGCACGACGTCGAGGCGAGCGGGTGCGGCGATCTCGTGGCCTACATGCGTCTTCCCGGCGCGGTCACCGAGGGGCGCAATGTCTCCGGTCAAAAAGTCGTCTCCGACGGTCGCACCGCTGTAGTACGGTTGCGCGCCTGCGACCCCCCGGACGCACCGTGAGCCGCAGGCCGAGCGATCGCGCCCTGCAGGACGACGTGATCCGGGCGCTCGCCGATGCCCCCTACCGTGCGTCCGCCGATTGGCGGCGGCGGGAGCTCGCCGATCCCGACCGCGTGGAGCGCTACGCGCGGTTTCTCGCGCGGCATTTCTACTACGAGCGGATCGTCCATTTCTTCAAGTACTCGCGCGCCCTCGTCCGCGTGACGGGCCGCGCACCCGAGGCCATCCTCACGTCCCCGGCGTTCGACGCGCTGCTCCCCACGCTGGTGCTCGGTAGCCGCGAGACGGCAGGGGCGGTGGCGCGGCTCGTGACGGCCCACGTCGCCGCGGGCGGGGCGCCCGTCCCCTACCTGGCCGACCTCCTGCGCTACGAGGAGGCGATGATGGTGGTCGAGGCGGGAGCCCGAGTTTGGCGAGATTCCGACGAGGCGGAGGGAGCAGGGGGCCGGGAGCGGTACCGTCCCGAGACGGTAGAGGGCACAGTTCTCTTGGAGCTGGCCTATGACCTCCCCACCGTCCTCCCTAAGCTGCTCCAGCCCTGGACGGAGCTGCCGCAGGCACCTGAGCGGCCCACGAAGCTTCTGGTGGCGCGGTCCCCGCACGGACGGGTCGCGGTGGCGAGGAGCGACGAGGGCGTGGCGGCGGTGATCGAGCTGGCCGACGGCAAACGGACGCTCGAGGACCTCGCCGCCGGAACGGGCTTACAGGTGGCCGAGCTGCGTCAAACGCTCCAGGGACTGGTGGGTCTGGGCGCGGTGCGGTTCTCCACGGGGAGCTGAGTGGAGGTCCAGATTTTCGGGGTCAGAAAGAGCGCCGACACGCGCGCCGCGCTCCGGTTCTTCGCCGAGCGGCGCATCAAGACCCATTTCGTGGACCTGAACGAGCGCGCCGCGTCACTCGGCGAGCTGCGGCGTTTCGCGCAGAAGTTCGGGGTCCAGACCCTGATCGACCGGGAGTCGAAGCGCTTCACCGAGCTCGGCCTCAGGTCGGCGCTGCTCTCGGAGGACCGCTGGCTCGAGAAGCTCACCCTCGAACCCCTGCTCCTCCGGATGCCGTTGGTCCGCCAGCAGCAGCAGCTGAGCGTGGGCACGGCGGAGGAGACCTGGCGGGCCTGGCTCGCCGCCGCGCAAGCATCCCCATAGTTTCCTGATCGTCATGCCAACGGAGCCACCCATGACCACCAAATACGAAAGTGCCGATCTGCTGCTCAAGCTGTACGACCTGCGCCGCGAGCCGGTGTTGCGCAAGGCGCGCGCTTGGTTTCGAGAGGAATTCCGCCCCCGCACCGCGCAGGACGTGCTCGAGGCGTATCGAGGAAAGCGCAGCGCGTATTACCGGATGGTGACCACCTACTGGGGTATGGCCGCCACGCTGGTCCTGCATGGTGCCATCGATGAGCAGATGTTCGCCGACGTGAACGGCGAGCACATCATGGTCTACGCGAGACTCCGGCCGTTCCTCCCCGAGCTGCGGGAACAGCTCAACAACCCGGGCTACCTCGAGAAGCTGGAGCAGGTCATCATGCGGATGCCCGATGCCCAGGCGCGGCTCGCCCGATTTCCGGGACCCGCCAAGGACAAAGCAGGTACGGCCAAGGGACCGCGGAGGGTCGCATGAGCACTGCGGCGATCCCGCGCCCCCAGCCGTCCGAATACGTGCCGTACTATGAGACCTACCTCTCGAAGGTCCCGAAGGGAGACCTCCTGACGCTCCTCGAAGACCAGCGGCGCGAGACCCAACAGCTGCTCTCCGGCCTGTCCGAGGCCAAGGCCCTGCATCGCTACGCGCCGGGGAAGTGGAGCATCAAAGAGGTGGTCGGCCACCTGATGGACACCGAGCGCGTGTTCTGCTACCGCGCGCTGCGGTTCGCGCGCGCCGACGAGACGCCGCTGCCCGGCTTCGACGAGAAGTTCTGGACGCCGGCCGGGAGGTTCGATGCCCGATCGCTCAAGGAACTCACCGGCGAGTTCGATGCCGTGCGACGAGCGACGATCGCCCTGTTCTCGGGGATGGACGCGGAGGCGTTGACTCGCCGCGGCACGGCGAACAACGCCCCGATTACGGTGCGCGCGCTCGCCTGGATCATCGCGGGCCACGAGCGCCACCACATCGGGATCGTGCGGGAGCGCTATCTGGCATGAGCCCGGCGATCTTCCTGCTCCTCGCGGCCGTGGCGGCCCAGGGAGACACCGCCAGCTTTCTCATCGACAACTTCCGATTCGCGAGCGGCGAGACGCTGCCACGGCTGCGGCTGCACTACCGGACCATCGGCCGTCCGCGACGCGACGCTTCCGGCGTCGTCCGCAACGCCGTCCTGATCCTGCACGGCACCGGCGGGTCGGGCGGGCAATTCCTTTCTCCGCTGTTCGCGGGCGAGCTGTACGGCGCCGGACAACCGCTCGATACCACGGTGTATTACCTCATCCTGCCGGACAACATCGGGCACGGCCGCTCCTCCAGACCCAGCGACGGCTTGCACGCGCGGTTCCCGCACTACGCCTACCAGGACATGGTGGCCGCCCAGTATCGGCTCGTCACCGACGGGCTGCATCTGAATCACCTGCGGCTCGTGATCGGCACGTCGATGGGCTGCATGCACAGCTGGCTCTGGGCCGAGCGGTATCCGCCCTTCATGGACGGCGTTGTCCCCCTCGCCTGCTTGCCCGCGCAGATCGCCGGACGGAACCGGATGTGGCGCCGCATGATCATCGACGACATCAAGACCGATCCCGCCTGGAAAGAGGGCGAGTACGCGACCCAGCCCCGCGGCCTGCGTGCGGCGCTCCAGCTCCTGTTTACCGCCGGTAGCGCGCCCCTGGTGCAGCAGCGCGTTGGATCCACCCGAGACTCGGCCGATGCGTACATCACCCGCTGGCTCGACACCCGCTTCGCCGAAACCGACGCGAACGACCTCCTGTACCAGGTGGACGCCTCACGCGACTACGACCCGAGCGGCGCGCTCGACCGCATCACGGCGCCGGTGCTCGCGATCAACTCCGCCGACGACTTCATCAACCCGCCGGAGCTGGGCATCATGGAGCGATTGATGCCGCACGTGACCCATGCCCGCTACGTCCTGATACCGACGAGCGAGCGCACGCGGGGGCACGGAACGCACACCGCGGCGGCCGTGTGGAAGGACCACTTCACGCCGTTCCTCTCGGGGCTCGAGGAGCGCGCGGTCAAATGAGCCTGTCGGTCGGCCGGAAGGCGCGACGCAGCTTGACCCTTACGGCCGACCACGTGAAGACGTTCGCGCAGCTCACCGGAGATTACAACCCGCTCCACTTCGACCCGGAGTTCGCGGCCCGGACCAAGTTCGGGAAGCTGGTGGTCCAGGGCGGGCTCACGACGGGCTTGCTGCATGCCCTGGTGGCCATGGACCTCCCCGGACCGGGCACGGTGTTCCTGAGTCAGAGCTGGAAGTTCACCGCACCGGTCTACATCGGCGACACGATCACCGCGGAGGCGGAGATCGTGAGCGTCCATGACACGAAACCCGTCTGTGAGCTGAAGGTCCGGGTGACCCGACAAACCGGTGAGACCGTGCTCGAGGGTGAAGCGTGGTGCTACACCTTCGCCGAGGCGACCTGACCCCGACGCGCCCGGTTCACCGCTGAGCGTCTATGCGTCTAGCCTTTCCCGGTCCTCTTATCGGTATCCTGCAGCCTGCAGACTGAAGAGTTCGGCATACAGACCGCGCCGCGCCACCAGCTCCTCGTGCGTCCCCTGATCCACCAGCTCGCCGCCCTGGAGCACCAGGATCCGGTCCGCCATCCGCACCGTCGAAAAGCGATGCGAGATGAGCACCGCCATCCTCCCCCGGGTGAGCTCGGCGAACCGCAGGAACACCTCGTACTCGGCGCGCGCATCGAGCGAGGCGGTGGGCTCGTCGAGAATCAGCACCTGGGCGTCGCGCATGTACGCCCGCCCCAGCGCGACCTTCTGCCACTCACCGCCCGACAGCTCGACCCCGCCGTCGAACCGCCGGCCGAGCATCTGGTCGTAGCCCTTCGCGAGCCGGGAAGCGACCGAGTCGGCCAAGCTGCGGCGCGCCGCCTCGCGCACCCGCGCCTCGTCTTCCAGCGCCTCGACCTGGCTCACCCCGATGTTCTCCTTCAATACGAAGTCGTAGCGCACGAAGTCCTGGAAGATCACGCCGATGTTCTTCCGCAAGCTGCTCAAGTCGTACTCCCGCAGGTCCACGCCGTCGAGCAGGATGCGGCCTTCGTCCGGATCGTACAGCCGCGCGAGCAGCTTCACGAGCGTCGTCTTCCCCGCCCCGTTTTCCCCGACGAGCGCGATCCGCTCCTCCGGCTCGAACGTGAACGTCAGGTGCCGCACCGCCCAGCGGTCCGAGCCCGGATAGCGGAACCCCACGTCCTCGAACTCGAATCCGCGTCTGATCGGCATCGGCACGGGCCGCGCTCCCGGCTTGGACGTCACGCGCGGCTGCACGTCGAAGAAGGTGAACAAGTCCGAGAGGTAGAGACTCTGCTCGAACACCTGCGACAGCGAGAGCAAGATGCGCTGGATCAGGTCGCGGCTCGCGCGAAACGAGCCGGCGAGGAAGGTCAGCGCGCCGATCGAGAAGCGGCCCAGCACCGTCAGGTAGATCGTCACTGCGTACGCGCCGTAATACCCGAGCGTGCCGATCGTCACGAACACGGTGGACACCACGTTGCGCTTGATCGCGAGCCGCTTGTTGGCGTCGTAGAACTCGTCGGACAGCTTCGCATACCGGCGCACGAGGAAATCCGACAGATTGAAGAGCTTCACCTCCTTCGCCATCTCGTCCGACGCGCCCGCGTAGCGCAGGTAGTCGAGCAGCCGCCGCTCCGGGGTCCACTGGAAGAGCAGCGAGTAGCCCAGCGCCGCATAATGGGTCTCGCCCAGGAACGACGGCACGACGGCGATCACCAGCAGCAAGAGCAGCCACGGGAGCTGCACCAGCAGCACTGCCGCGAGCGAGATCAGGGTGACGAGGTCCTGGGCCGTGGACAAGAGCAGTGCCACGAGCCCGATCCGCCCTACCGTCTGGCGACGCGCGCGCTCCAGGTGATCGTAGGTCTCCGCGTCTTCATACTGGGCCAGGTCGAGCGTCGCCGCGTGCTCCATCAGGCGCACGCTGATGCGGTTCGAGAACAGGTCGCCCAGCAGACTCTCGAACAGCGACGAGAGGCGGGCCAACCCCTCGCCGCCGACGGCGATGCCGAGCTCGAGCGCCACGAGCCCCCCGAGCGACCACCAGTCGACGACGCCTCCCGCCGCGCGCACCTGCATGGCGGCGATCACACCGTCGATGATCAACTTGCCGATCCACAGGACGGCGAGCGGGATGAGCGAGCGGACGGCGCGGAGCGCCAGGATCGCGACCGTGTAGCCGCGGTGGGTCTGGTACACGAGCTTGAGGAGGGGCGGCACGTACTTGAGCGCCTGCAGCCGCTCGGACCAGCTCGGCGGCTTGCCGTCGGGCCCGGAAAGCGGGCTCCTGGCCCGCGGGACGATGCCGTGCGGGATAAAACGGGGCGTCGAAGCCGTCACGACCTTAACTTCTCCAAGGGACGGTGCGTCAATATAACCGCATGAAAAACCCGGTCGTTCTTCGCGGTCTCGTGGTCGCGGGCGTATGCCTGCCCATAATAGGGGCGCAGCATGCTGCGCCCCTACGATCGACCATGCGGGGAACTGCCCTCACGCCTCAGGACTCGGCGTTCCACGCCCTGAACCGGCTCGCATACGGACCCCGGCCCGGCGACGTACAACGCCTCGCCGCCGAGGGGGTGATGCGCTGGATCGACCGCCAGCTCTCGCCCGAAGAGATCGACAACGAGCGTCTCGCCGAGCGGGAGCGTCAATTCCAGATCCTCCGGTACGACCGGGGCGATCTCGCCGCCATGTACGTCGACGCGCAGCGCGAACGGCGGGCGCGCAAGCTCGCCGCCGCGGCCGACACGATGGCGGACAAGTCCGCCGCGGACCCCATCGCCCAAAAGGGCAGGCGCCTCGCGGGCCAGTTCGCCGACCTGACGGTCGTCCGCGCCGCGCTCTCGGAGCGCCAGCTGTACGAGGTCATGGTGGACTTTTGGACCAATCACTTCAGCGTCTACCTCGCCAAGGGCGCCGATCGCTTCCTCACCCCCGACTACATCGAGCACACGATTCGCCCGCGCGCGATGGGCACGTTCGAGGATCTCCTGATCGCCACCGCCAGGAGCCCGGCCATGCTGTTCTACCTCGACAACTGGGAAAGCGTGGCGCCGGGCTCCGTCCCACCCGCGGCGCTCCGCCTCCGCGCCCGGCCGCTCTTTGGCCGCCGACCAGGGTTGTTCGACCCGATGCGCGACCCTGCCCGTCAGGACTCGGTGCGCCGCCGTGCCCTCGAGCGCATGCCGAAAGGGATCAACGAGAACTACGCCCGGGAGCTGCTCGAGCTCCACACGCTGGGTGTGGAGGGCGGCTACACCCAGCAGGACGTGATCGCCGTCGCGCGCATATTCACCGGTTGGAGCATCGAGCGTCCCCAACAGGGTGGGGGCTTTGAGTTCCACGGGTGGGCGCATGACCGCGGAGAGAAAGAGGTGCTGGGTGTCAGGTTTGAGGGCGGCCACGACATGGACGAAGGGATTCGGCTCCTCAAGGTCCTGGCCGACCAACCGGCCACGATGCACCACGTGAGCCGGAAACTCTGCCAACGATTTGTGAACGACGATCCGCCTGACGGCTGTGTGGACGACGCCGTGGCGGCGTGGAAGCGCTCGAGCGGTGACATGCGCGAAGTACTGCGGGCCATCTTTCACGGCCCCGACTTCTGGGCGGCGGAGAACGTGCGCGCCAAGGTAAAGACACCACTCGAGTTCGTGGTCAGTGCGGCACGGGCGGCCGCCGCCGAGCCCGACACCTCTCCTCGTCTGGCACAGCTGGTAGCGCGACTCGGTGAGCCGCTGTACCTCCATGTCGCTCCCGACGGGTATGCTGAGCGGGAGGCGGCGTGGGTCAACAGCGGTGCGCTGCTCGATCGCATGAACGCCGCCGTGGCCCTCGCGACCGCCAGGCTCCCCGGGATGACCGTCGAGCTGGACTCGGTCGTCCCGCTCACCGCTGACGCTCACGCGTTGATTGCTGCGGTGAACGACCGGATCTTGGGTGGGAGGATGTCGGAGAACACCAAGGCAGTCGTCGGACGTCAGTTGTCAGACGTCAAAGACCCGCTTCAGGCGCGTGCGCTCGCCGTCGGCCTGGCGATCGGAGGGCCGGAGTTCCAACGGCAATAAAGGGCGGCAAGGGCGGCAAGGGCGGCAAGGGGCGGCAATGGCTTGGAGGAAGGGCAAATGACCATCTCAAGACGCGTTTTCGTGAAGTCAGGAGGGTTGGCGCTGTTCAGTATCGGGCTGGACCCGTTGTTTCTCGCGCGGGCGGCTTTCGCGTCGTACAAGCCCTTGCCGCCCGTTGCCGCCTGTTGCCGCCCTGTCTTGGTTTGCCTCTTCCAACGCGGCGCCGTGGACGGGCTCAACATGATCGTCCCTCATGGGGATCCCATCTATTATCGGGAGCGGCCCCGCATTGCCGTGCCCGAGAAAGACGTCCTCGACCTGGACGGGTACTTCGGCTTGCACCCCCGCCTCGCCGCTCTCAAGCCCCTATGGGACGCGAAGAGCCTCGCGGCAATTCACGCCGTCGGCTCCCCGGACGCGACCCGGAGTCATTTCGATGCGCAGGACTACCTCGAGTCGGGCACCCCGGGTGTGAAGTCAACGGCGGACGGCTGGCTCAACCGCTACTGCCAGCACGACCGTGAGCACCAGGACACGCCGTTCCGCGCAGTCGCCTTCGGTCCCCAGCTGCCCCGGATCCTGGCGGGCACGGCGCCGACTCTCGCAATCGACGACCTGCAGGCGTTCGGCCTGCGCGCGCCACAGCCCGCCGCGCGCGACCGGCTCACGCGCGCCTTCGAAGAGCTGTACGCCGGCGCTGCGACCGGGCTGCTCTCCACGTCCTCCCGGGAAGCGTTCGAGGCGGTTCAGATGCTCAAGCGCGTGGACCCCGGCCAGTACCGACCAGCGAACGACGCCGATTACCCGCGGGGCAAGCTCGGAAAAGCCCTGCTCGAGATCGCCCAGCTCATCAAGGCCGACGTCGGTCTCCAGGTGGCGTTTGCGGACGTGACCGGGTGGGATACACACGTGAACCAGGGAGCGTCGGAAGGACAGCTCGCGGGGCGGTTGGGCGAGCTGGGGCAGGCGCTCGCGGCCTTCACCCGCGATCTTGGAGAGCGGATGCGCGACGTCGTCGTGCTCACGATGTCCGAGTTCGGCCGCACCGTGCGGGAGAACGGGAACTCGGGCACCGATCACGGGCACGCGACCGCCATGCTGATACTGGGCGGCCCAGTGAACGGGGGCAGGGTGCTGGGGAAGTGGCCCGGGCTCGATCCCGCTCAGCGGTTCGAGGGCCGGGACGTCGCCGTCACGACCGACTTCCGCGACCTGTTCGCCGAGCTCCTGGCGCGCCACCTCGGCGCGCGAGACCTGTCCGCGATCTTCCCGGGATTCACGGCCGACCCGGCGCGCTTCCCGGGCGCGATCGGCGCGTAGCGGCCGCCTCGAGCGTCGCGAGCAGCGGCTCCAACTCCCACGAGTCGTCGTGCCGCACGCCGTTGATGAAAAAGGTCGGCGTCCCGTTGACGCCGCTCGTGACGCCGCTTCGGAAGTCTTCCCGCACCCGGGGCTCGTACACGCCCGCCCCGAGCTCTTTCCGAAAGCGTGCGACATCGAGACCCAGGTCGCCCGCGTATTCGATCAGATACTCGCCGTCCAGCGCGAACTGCCGCTCGAACAAGCGGTCGTGCATCTCCCAGAACTTGCCCTGCGCGCCCGCGGCTTCGGCCGCCTCCGCCGCGCGCTGCGCGTGGGGGTGGCTCTCGCGTAGCGGGAAGTTGCGGTACACAAACCGCAGACGGCGTCCCATCCGTCGCTGGATGTCTTTGATGGTGGGGTACGCACGCCCGCAGTGCGGGCACTCGTAGTCGCCGTACTCGACCAGCGTAACGGCCGCATCTGCCGGGCCCTGGATGTGGTCGCGTTTGCTCACGGGCAGCGTCAGCGCCGCGGCCGCGTCGCGCCTGGTCACGCGGGGGTCCGCTCGCCGGCGACCGCATCCAGGGCGCGCAGAATGCCATCCGCCCCCGGATTGACGCCGATCGGCGAGACGTAGCTCCAGCGGATGATCCCGTCGCCGTCGATGACGAACAACGCCCGCTCCGTGAACCCGTCGCCGTCACGGTACACACCGTAGCGGCGCGCCACCGCACCCTTCGGCTCGAAGTCCGCGAGCAGGGGAAAATGCAGCTTCCGGTCGCCCGCGAATGCGGTATGGCACCAGGCGCCATCTACGGAGATGCCGAGGAGCTTGGCGCCGTAGCCCTCGAACTCGGACAGGACCTCGTTGTAGAGCGCCATCTGGTCCCCGCAGACCGGGCTCCAGTCGGCCGGATAGAACGCCAGGATGACGGGCTGGCCGCGGTAGTCACGCAGCGAGGCGGTCCGATCCGGCGCGCTGTTCAGCGTGAAGTCGGGCGCTCGAGTCCCGGCAGGAAGCGGACCCTCGGCAACGGAATTCGTGTCGGTCATGGGATGTTCCTCTCTCAGCGGTTCCGAGTCTCTGACTCCTCCGGGACAATCGGCAGCTCGAGCCGGTCGGCGTTGCGCAGCACGGCGATCGTCGTGCGCGCCCCGATGCGCTCGGTGACGAGCAAACGGTGCAGATCGTCGATCCCCGATACGGTTTGCCCGTCGAAGCCGATGATGATGTCTCCCGCCGTGACCCCCGCGCCTGCCGCCGGACTGTCCGGCTCCACCCCGGTCACGAGCACGCCGCTCTTCGCATCGATCCCGAGCGCCCGCTGCGCCAGGCGGAGCAGGGGGACGTTCTGCCCCGCGACCCCGATCCGGCTGCGACGGATCTTGCCGTGCCGGATCAGCTGGCCGGTCACGACCTTCGCCGTATTGATCCCCACGGCGAAGCAGATCCCCTGGGCGGGAAGGATCACCGCCGTGTTGACGCCGACCACGCGGCCCCGCGCGTCGACCAGCGGCCCGCCGGAGTTGCCCGGATTCAAGGCCGCGTCGGTCTGGATCACATCGTCGATCAACCGCCCACCCACTGAGCGGAACGAGCGGCCTAGCGCGCTCACGACGCCGGCGGTGACGGTGCTCTGGAAGCCGAGCGGGTTCCCGATGGCGACGACCAGCTGGCCGACCCGAAGCGCGGCCGAGTCGCCGAACTCCGCGACGGTGAGCGACACGGGCGGGACCCGGATCACGGCCAAGTCGGTATCGGGGTCGTCCCCCACCAGCTCCGCCGCCACCGGGCGACCGTCGGCGAAGGCGACCTCGATCCGCGTGGCGTCATGCACCACGTGGCTGTTCGTCAGGACGAACCCGTCGGGAGTGAACACGAACCCCGACCCCTTGCCCGGGACTTCGCGCGCCGCCCGGCCTCGCCGCTCGACCTTGTGTCGCACCTCCACGCTCACGACCGCGGGACCGACCTTCTCGGCCGCTCCCGTCACTGCGCGGGAGTAGGCGTCGAGGATCTCGTCGTCGCGCGGCGCGGGGGCGCGGGGTGGCGTGTGCGGTGGGACGACCGTCTCGTCGGAAACGAGCACGGCTGCTGCGTTCATGGCTATGGCCCTCCTCATATCCCTCTACAACGCCGCGGGGTTCCCGCACCGCCCGCCGAGGGGCGCCGTATATTTGTTGGCGCTATGAATCTTACCGGCTCGCTCGCCGTCGTGACCGGCGCGACCGAAGGAATCGGGCGCGCGACGGCCTTCGCGCTGGGGCGGGCGGGAGCGCGAGTGGCCATCTGCGCGCGTACCGAAGCCAACGTGAACGCCACGGCGCGCGAGCTGAAGGCGGACGGCATCGACGCCATCGGCATGCCGTGCGACGTGTCGGACCCCGCCTGCGTGGACGCCTTCGCCGCGTTCGTGACCAGGGAGCGGGGCGTGCCGCAGGTGCTGGTGAACAACGCGGGAATCGGGCGGTTCAGGCCACTCGTGGAGCTCCCGCTCGAGGACTGGGACGAGACGATGGGCGTCAACGTGCGCTCCCTCTATCTCGTCACGCGGGCGTTCCTCAAGGACATGCTGGACGCCGGGAGCGGCACCATTGTGAACATCGCCTCGCTCGCAGGGAAGAACGGCGTCGAGGGTGGCACGGCGTATTGCGCATCCAAGCACGCGGTGCTCGGCTTCTCCAAGAGCCTGATGCTCGAGGTGCGCAAGCACGGCCTCCGCGTCGTGGCGATCTGCCCGGGCTCCGTGGCGACGCCGTTCATGGACAAGCGGGCGCGCGAGCGCCCCGCCCCCAACCGCGCCCTCACCGCCGAGGACGTGGCGCACGCCGTGCTCTCCGCGCTGACGGTTTCGGATCGAGCCATGATCAGCGAAGTCGACATTCGGCCGACAAATCCTTGAAACGGCGTCGCGCAGAATCGTCAAGCAGAGGCGTCGCGCAGAACCGTAGTGACGTCGGTGCGCGACGTCTCTGTGCTACGCCTCCGTGCAACGTCTCTGCTCGACGTAGTTTGAATTGATGCTCGACCCTATTCGGCGTTTGTTGGCGGAAGCCAGCAAAGCCAAACAAACCCGTGCCTTCTGGCAGACCGCCACCGAAATCTTGAGTGGGGCGGCCGGGGGCGCGCGCGTCGAGCTCACCTACAAGGGACTGACCGAATCGGGCACGCTCGAGGCGGGCGTATCCGGCAAGGACGGCGAGACCTTCCTCACGGACTACCACGATGCCGAAGGCCGTCATGTGAGCGCGCGCTTCGAAGGGCTCCCGGCCGGCTTCCCGGGCGAGGTACTGCGGTCCACGATCGAGATCGCGACGCACCTCGCCGTGATGGTGGCACGCCGCGCGGGGCTCGAGCGCGAGCGCCGGCTCGGCACGTTTCTGGTGGAGCTGTCGCGCTGGCTCCTGGCGGCGCCGGAGCGTGAGCTGCTGCTGCGCTACACGCTCCAGAGCGTCACGAGCCTGGTCGATGCCCAAGGCGCGTATGTGGCGCTGCGCGGCGTCACCCCCGACACGCTGCGCGTGGCCTCGACGGTGGGACAGTGCGTCGAGCTCGATGGCGCGGAGATCGCGATCGATGCGAGCGCCACGGGGCGCGTAATCCGCACCGGAGAGCCGTTTCTCACGGACAACATCCTGACCGAAGTAGACGCCCAGCGCGGGCTGTCGCCTTCCGGTATGGCGCGGGCCGCGATGATTGCACCGCTGCGGACGTCGAGCGGCGTCGCGGGCGCCGTCGGGGTGGTGCGCTACCTGCGCACGGGCGCGGAGGCACCGCTCCCCTTTACGCTGATGGAGCTCCAGTACCTCACCGCAGTGGCCGCCTATATCGCGGGCGGGCTGGAGCTCTCTGAGGCGGTGAGCGGCGCGCGCGCGGCGGCGGAGCGGGCCCATGCCATGGTGGACGGCAGCCCGCTCCCGATGGCGCTCGTGGAGCGCAGCGGCCGCGTCCAGCAGCTCAACCAGGCCGGGTGCCGTCTGCTGGGCATCCCGTCCGAAGCACAGGCGCTCGGGATGCACCTGGAGGCGCTCGGCCTGTCCCCCAGCGAGATCTCACTGCACCTCGTGCTGGCGCGGCCGCGAGACGGCTCCCCCTGGCACGGTCGGGTGCTCGTGACGCAACCCTCCGGGGATCGCCGCATCTGCGACTGCACCATGACCGGCCTCTCGGGGGTCGGACCGGACAACCTGTTGGTCGCGCTGTACGACCGGACCGACGAGCTGCGCGCGCAGCGAGAGCTGATCGCGCGCGAGAAGCTCGCGACCGTGGGTGAGATCGCCAGCGGCGTGGCGCACGAGGTGAACAACCCGCTCGCGGCGATCCGGATGGAGGCGGAGCTGCTCGGCCGGGCCAGCAAGGATCCCGACACCAGTACCACGGCGGCGACCATCACCCGCGAGGTGGATCGTGCCGCGCGCATCGTCCGCAGCCTGCTGCGGCTCGCCCGGCGCGCCGACACGACCCCGACGCGGGTGCAGATGAACGACCTGGTGCACGACGTGGCCGAAATCCGCCAACGCGTGCTGCGCGCCGAGAGCGTCGAGTTTCGCACGACCCTCGACCAGTCCGCGCCCGCGGTGCTGGGCCTGGGTCAGGAGCTGCAGCAGGTGGTGATCAATCTCGTGACCAACGCGGAGTACGTGGTGCGGGGCCGCAAGCCCGCGATCGTGCAGCTCCGGACGCAGGCGCGCGAGGGATGGGTCCGGTTGACCGTGGACGACTCGGGACCGGGCATCTCCCGGGAAATCCGGGGTCGTATCTTCGATCCCTTTTTCACCACCAAAGGCCCCGACGAAGGCACGGGTCTCGGCCTCGCGATCTGCCAGCGCGTGGTGACCGAAGTCGGCGGGAAGATCTGGCTCGAGGACTCGGAGCTCGGCGGCGCGCGGTTCGTGGTGGAGTTGCCCGCGGCCCCGGAGCACGTGGAGACGCGGCACATCGGGTGAGCCGGCTGCTCAGTGCTCCAGAATGCGAGTGCGGTACAGCCCGAGGACGACCAGGCCGGAGGCGCCGAGGGCCGCGAGCAGCACGGTGAGGCGCCAGTCGAACCCGAATCGGGCGGCCCCCACGGCGGCGGCGATGAGCCACGCGGCGCTCGCGAGGAAGCCGAGGATCACGACTTCCTTCCGCGCCATCAGGATGCCGAACACGTACCCCCAGCTGAACCCGCACACGACGAGGAACATCAAGCCGTGCGGGATCTTGCCGGGGTCGATCAAATTGAGCGATCCCGCGAAGAAGCAGAACAGTCCGAGCACGGTGTAGCTCGCGAGGTGCAGCGCGAGCGGGAGGGGAACGGTCCCCATGCGGTTGAAGGTCATTTTGTAAAATACCTGTATGGAAGCCACGCGTACATATCTCGAACTCTCGCGCGAGAGTCAGTTCCAACCCGGGTTCGGCGCGTTCCCCGACCTCGTGATCGAGCGGGTCGAGCGGCCGACGCCCGAGCTGTATCGCCAGTGCTACCGCAGCGTCGGCGAGGCCTACCACTGGCGCGACCGCTGGGACTGGACCGACGAGGAGATCCGCGCGCACCTCGGCCAGCCCGAGATCACACTGCACGTCGCGCGACGGGGCGGCGCGCTCGCGGGGTGGTACGAGCTGCGCCGGGTGCCCGAGGACGGCTCCGTCGAGATCGCCTACTTCGGGCTCGTCCCGGGCGCCATCGGCCAGGGCCTCGGCAAGCATCTCCTCTCCTGCGCCGTACGCGACGCCTGGGCACTCGGGCCCGCGCGCGTGTGGCTCCATACGTGCACGCTCGATCATCCGCATGCGCTGCCGAATTACGAGAAGCGGGGATTCGCGCGATACAAGACGGAGACGTACGAGGTTAACTTTCCCACGTGACCTTCACGCTCTCCCGCACCCACAAGCTCCTCATCGCCGCCGTGCCGATCGTGGTCGTGCTCCTGTTCGGGCTCTATACCTGGACGGCCCTGACGTGGACCTACTCGAGCGGCGAGCGCGCCGGCTACGTGCAAAAGTTTTCGAAGAAGGGGTGGATCTGTAAGACCTGGGAGGGCGAGCTGGCCCTCGTGTCCATCCCGGGCACGATGTCGGAGAAATTCTACTTCACCGTGCGAGACGATTCCGTCGCCGCGCGCATCAACCTGGCCATGGGCAAGCGCGTGGCGCTGACCTACCAACAGCACATGGGCATCCCGACCAGCTGCTTCGGAGAAACGCAGTACTTCGTCGCGGGCGTGAAGGTCGTGGAATGACGACGACGAACAGTTTTGGGGCCCGGGCGCCGCTCAAGACCGCCGGCGGCACGTTCGAGATCTTCCGCCTGGACGCGCTCGAGCGGCGCGGGCTCCCCGTCGCTCGCCTGCCGTACTCGCTCCGCATCCTGCTCGAAAACCTGCTGCGCCGTGAGGACGGGCGCTCGGTAGCACCGGCGGAAATCGAGCGACTGGCGCGCTGGGACCCGAAGAAGACGCCCGACGACGAGATCGCGTTCATGCCGGCGCGTGTCCTCATGCAGGACTTCACCGGCGTGCCGGCGGTCGTGGACCTCGCCGCCATGCGCGACGCGATGCAGGCCATGGGGGGCGACCCGAAAAAGGTCAACCCGCTGCTCCCAGCCGAGCTGGTGATCGACCACTCCGTGATCGTGGACGAATTCGGCACGCCCACCGCGTTCCAGGTGAACGCCGACCTCGAGTTCCAGCGCAACCGCGAGCGGTACGCGCTACTCCGCTGGGCGCAGCGGACGTTCCAGGGGTTCCGCGTCGTGCCGCCCGACACCGGGATCGTGCACCAGGTGAACCTCGAATACCTGGCACGAGTCGTCTTCACAGCCGAAGGCCGCATGCCGCAAGCGTATCCGGACACGCTGGTGGGGACGGACTCGCACACCACGATGATCAACGGACTCGGCGTGCTCGGCTGGGGTGTGGGGGGAATCGAGGCGGAAGCTGCGATGCTCGGGCAGCCGGTCTCGATGCTGATCCCCCAGGTCGTGGGCTTTCGGCTCACCGGCAGGCTCAGCGAGGGCGCGACCGCGACCGACCTCGTGCTGACCGTGACGGAGATGCTCCGCAAGAAGGGCGTGGTGGGAAAGTTCGTCGAGTTCTACGGCCCCGGGATCGCGACCCTGCCCCTCGCCGATCGCGCGACCATCGGCAACATGGCGCCCGAGTACGGCGCCACCGTGGGAATCTTCCCGGTGGATCAGGAGACCCTGCGCTACCTCGAGTTTACCGGCCGGCCGACGGAGCAGGTGCAGCTGGTCGAGGCGTACATGAAGGAGCAGGGACTGTTCCATGCGGCAGGCGCGCCGGAGCCCGTGTACTCCGATACCCTCTCGCTCGACCTTTCGACGGTCGAGCCGAGCCTCGCCGGGCCGCGGCGACCGCAGGACCGGGTGGCGCTACGCGATCTACCCCGGAACTTCCAGCTCGCGCTCCCGGCGCTGGTCAAGCCCACCTCGCCGATCGCGGCGGCCGTGAACTCCGGTCGCTGGGAGGCCGAGGGCGGCCACGTGGCGACCGCGCTGGAAGCGCCGCCCAAGCGCCGCACGCACGTCGATCTCCAGCTCGACGGCGTGGACTGCAAACTGCAGCACGGCTCCGTCGTGATCGCCGCGATCACGAGCTGCACCAACACGTCGAATCCGTCGGTGATGATTGCCGCCGGCCTGGTCGCAAAGAAGGCGGTGGAGAAAGGCCTCAAATCCCAACCGTGGGTGAAGACCAGCCTCGCTCCCGGCTCGAAGGTGGTCACGGACTATCTGCAACAGGCCGGTCTCACGCCGTACCTCGAGCAGCTGCGATTCCACCTGGTCGGCTACGGCTGCACCACCTGCATCGGCAACTCGGGGCCCCTCCCAGAGGCCGTGTCCGCCGCGGTCGCCGAAGGAGAGCTGGTGGTGTGCGCGGTGCTCTCGGGCAACCGCAACTTCGAGGGCCGCATCCAGCAGGAAGTACGGGCCAACTACCTTGCGTCTCCGCCGCTGGTCGTCGCGTACGCGCTCGCCGGGCGGATCGATCTCGAGCTCCAGTCGGAGCCCCTCGGGACGGGCAAGGACGGAAAGCCCGTCTATCTGCGCGACATTTGGCCGTCGGCCAAGGAAGTGGACGACGTGGTCCGGTCGTCCATCAAGTCGGCGATGTTCCACAAGCAGTACGGCGAGGTCTTTACCGGAGACGAGCGCTGGCGCGGCCTTCCGATCCCCGCGGGCGATCGGTACGCCTGGGAGCCCGATTCGACGTACATCCGCCGGGCGCCATACTTCGACGGCATGCCGCGAACGCCGGGGCCGGTCACGGACATCCGCGGGGCGCGGGTGCTGTGCCTCCTGGCCGACAGCATCACCACGGATCACATCTCACCCGCCGGCTCCATTCGCAAGACCAGCCCCGCCGGCCAATATCTGATCGGCCGCAGCGTGAAGCCCGAAGATTTCAACTCGTACGGCGCGCGCCGGGGCAACCACGAAGTGATGGTGCGCGGCACGTTCGCCAACGTGCGGCTCAAGAACCTGCTCGCGCCGGGGACGGAGGGACCGGTCACACTGCACCTCCCCGACGGCGAGCAGATGACGATCTACGACGCCTCGGTGAAATACCAGACC
>WNFX01000197.1_pt1 | contig 54281 bp, 50 predicted proteins | sample 5400111 | NCBI WGS metagenome assembly WNFX01 (sample SAMN13153363, study PRJNA577476) | soil metagenome | isolation source: 40 cm soil or saprolite under grassland replicate 1 | place: USA:California | collected 2016-06-15
TGAGTGTCCAGCTCTTCAAAGCTGCCCTCCCGCTGATCCTCCAGGCAGAGGAGGCTGAGCGGAGCCTTCTGGTGCGGGAACTCAAAACCGTGTTGCACCGGTACCTTGAACCTCTCCTTGGTTGAGCAACTCCGCGAGGGCGAGTACCTGGTCCTGGCACGGGTGCGCCTCGCGCAGGCGCGCGACGATCCGACAAGTCACGGCAACAGCGGGACTAGTCCTTACCTCCGAGATGTCCTGCGCCTGCTGGATCGGCTGCAAGTGTTAGCCGAGGCCAGTGCACGCATGGGCAGCGTGCTGCAAATCCTCATCGTGCGTGCACTGGCCTTAGAGGCACAAGGTGACCGAATGAGCGCTCTCTCCACCCTGGAACGGGCGCTCGTGCTCGCTGCACCAGAGGGCTACATCCGTCTCTTCGTTGACGAGGGCGCACCGATGCTGGCCTTGCTGCGCCAGGCCCGCGGGCGTGGTATCATACCCGAGTACGTCGCCACCCTGCTCTCCGCCTTTGGCGAGCTGCACGTCTCGGATCTTTCTCTTCCCGCCGCTCGCCCCAGTGCGCTCCTGGAACCGCTCACCGGGCGCGAGCGCGACGTGCTGCGCCTGCTACTTGAGGGTGCCTCCAACCGCGAGATCGCTCGTCGCCTCGTCCTGAGCGTGAACACGGTCAAGCGGCACGTCTATAACCTCTGCGGCAAACTGGGGGTGCAGAGCCTCACACAGGCCATCATCCGTGCCGGGGATCTCAACCTAGAGATTTGATGAAACACGATATGTGGTAAGCACTTACTTCCCATTGAGGGCAATGATCGTCTCGACCGCAGCGGCGCTCAGACTGTACGCGCTGACCGTACCAGTCGCGATGTGGTGCGCCGCACCCGGGCGCAACAGCAGTCGCCCGGTCACCACGCCGAGCGGGATCAGGCTCGGCGGGTCCATGCGGACCGGTGTCAGGTCTTCCCGGCTCTCAGCGAAGATCCCGCGGCCCCGCATGTCCTCAACGATGGTACGCAGCACCTCCTGTCGCGATCCGCCATGATCGGCGATCCCGAGGAGGATCGCCATCAGGCTGTGGCTGCGGCTGCCGGGTCGTCCGCATTGCGTGTCACCTGATGCTCCCATCTCGCCAAGGGCTACCCGCACCGTCAGATCGGCGAGGTTTACTCCGCTCAGGGTGGCATTCATCGGCTCGACCAGCCGAGGGTTGGCCTCGATGTAACACGGGTGTCCGCTCGCTTCGTCGAAGAGATAATCGAGCGCCAGCGGGCCGTGCCATTCCAGTGCTCGGCCCAGGATGACAAGGTGTCCCTGCACCTGTGGGTGATCCACCCCCGTGCGTGCACTGTGCCCCCCACCCACACTCACACCCCGTGTCCGTGTGCAATGCATGGCAAGGAGGTGGCCATGCGCGAAGACTGCTTGAGCCTGGCACAACAAACCAGTTGCTTCTTCCTGCACGACGATTTCGCGCGTCCCACCGAGCAGACCCTGCTGTTCCAGCGCGGTCGCTACAAGGTCCCTCTCCACCTTATCCGTGACACGCCAGATGCCCTGTCCTGCCGTACTGTAATCCGTCTTGAGGTAGGAGGGGAAGTGGTCCAGCGCCTCCAGGTCCGCACGCGAGCGGACGATGTGGGTTGAGGGCATTGGCAGGGAAAGCCGTTCCATCAGGCGGGCAAAGGCTATCTTTCCCTGCACCTGGAGGAAGGCGTCAAACGTGGCGAGCGCGACACCCACGCCGGCCGGGAGCTGATCGCGTACCTTCGCAAAGAGGAACGCTTGCTCGTGCACTGGCAGCAGGACATCGTAGGGTTCCCGGCTGAGGTGATTGAGCACGAACGCAAGGTAGCCGGCGGGGTCGGTTCCAACAGCCGGACAGCGATAGAAGCGCCGGATGAAGCGCGAGAAGCGGCTGATGCACAGCGGATTCGGGTCGCATACATCCAAGATATAGCCGCATCGGCCCAGGGCGGTGATCGTCTGTCGCGCTGAGAGACTCGACCCCTCTGAGAGCAGGATACGGATGGGCGTCTGCCCAGGGCGCCGTATTCTTGCCGGTGCGTCCCCCGGCGGACCGGGTGTCGTCTCGCTGTTGCGGGTAGTCATCATCTTCCTCCCTCGCCTGTCGCGCCACGCCTCGCCGTATGATGCCTGGCACCGATGGGTAGAGCGTTTGCGTGTCTGGTCACATGATTCTGTAAACAAAATGAGCCTTGGATGAAAAAGTGCTCGCGTAACAAAGTATACAACCTGCTTACCTCGCCAGACGCAGGCTTCACCAGAGCAGACTTCCGGTCGACTTGCTCAGGAAAGAGCCGTCGCAAGAGATGCTTCAGCCAGACGCTTCAGCGTCTGTTCGAGGTCCTGGCGGAAGATGCGCCGCCCAAAGACACGTACCAGCGTGGCGAGCACGCGTCCTTTCAGGTTCTTTCCCACGCGGTGCAGGGTGAAGTCAACCTGACTGCCTCCGTGCTCGCCAGCCGCAATGTGATAGTGCCAAAAGCTGCCAGCGGCAAAGGCATTGGATGCTTGCACCGTGATGGTGATGTCGCCCGGTTGCGACCAGTCGTAATGAGCGCGCTCCCACACACCCCCAAAGAAGGCCGAGCCCTCGGTCACCTCAGCCGAGGTGGCCTGCACCGCGTGCACCTCATAGTAGCGTGGATCAATGTTGGGCCACAATTGTAACCGCTGTGGGGTGAAGTCGGTGAAAGCGCTCACGATGCGCTCAGGCGCAACGGGAGTCGTGACCGTGAGATGAATCGTTGTCATAGGATCTCCTCCGTGTTGAATATGCTTTGTTTTGATGGGGGGATCATTGAAACGTTGCTGCCCATCGTGCAAAGCTTGTGGTAGCTCTCCGGACCACTCTCCGGACAGCATGCTCAATAGCGCAGGTGGGTTTGCTGCCCCGGAGACGGTCGCCCTGGCCATCTTCTCAGACCCCGATCAGCGTTTCGGCGCTGTCACCTGGGCGACCGCACGCTTCGCCAGCCAGACGCAGTTCCTTCTCGTAGGTGACGAACTGCCGCACGCTGTAGACACCTTCCCGATCGGAGAGCGGAGTGGTTCCGACCAGTTGACCAGATGCGACATCGAGATCGATGGCGAACTTTCCAGTATGGCTGACGCCGTCGCCGCTCGCTTCCACCAATTCCAGCGTCACGCGCCAGAACTCGCGGATCGAGAGGTAGCCCTCGCGCTCGAACAGGCTGCGCGCCTGGGCATTGGTCGCGCTCACCATTCCCCGCAGGCTGACTCGCGCGCCAGGACGTGCAAGGCGCATCAGCTCTCGTGCGTGTTGCTCAGCCATGCGCAGCAGCAGCGTGCCGATACCGCGCTTGCGGTACTGCGGATGCACGCAGATGCAGGTGGAGAACTCCTCGTGGTCTCGATGCCAGACGCAGGCGAAGCCGGCGAACTGCTTGCGAGCGTTGACGATGACCCAGGCATCCCTCTCCAGATGAAAGCTGGCATGCTGCCAGCGAGACGCCAGGTCGCGCGTGGGACTCTCCGCAATCCCATCGTCAGCACTGTCACAGGCCGCCACCAGTTCCGCTATCGAGTACAAGTCTTCAACCTTTGGTGTTCGCGCCACCAGATGTGCTAACAAGACCGACATTGCCAATATCTCCGTTCTCTCGTCAACCATGAGAAGGAGTGAGAAGCACCTGCCCCTAGACCATGATGGCCTGCGTACTCAGTTCGCTACCGGCACGCAGCTCCTTCTCGTATGAAATGTATTGGTCGCAAGCCCTCCCAGCTTACAACTCCATTTTGCCATTCAGCACGAGGAGCTTGAGGAACTCCAGGTGACGCACGATCTGAACGCGATCACTGCCACCCGTCTGGTATCACTGCCGCAGCCAGAGCAAGGCCACGCTTTCCTCAGCACTCCAGCCGCACTGGGCAAGCATGTCTGTTTCCGTTCCAGTCGCCTGTACCTGGGTTTCCGTTTCGAGATGCTCTTCAACATGGATGTGCGGCTTCATACTACGTGTCCTTTCCGAAAGAGGGTGTTCTTATCCCTCGTAAGCGTCGTTGCAATTTCTTCTATAGGGAAGTATGCCTGAAGAGGGAGAGGGAAAAGAAGAGCATCCCTGATCATTTTGTGCATCATCATGCTGATCACGCTCATGTTGCGAGCATGATCAGTAAAATGATCAGTCCTGCTGTTCTCTCACGTGGTCCACGCCAGCTATACTTGGCCTATTAGAGAGGTGTGCGGCGGATCAGTGAGGGAGAGCCGAGAGCGGTCACTCATTATGAGGAAGGGTAAAGAGGGAGTTGTGCCTGTTGATAACATGGCACCTGTCAATGTCCTTTGAAGAAAGAGCCTGAAGTGACTTCAAACACAACCACCAGTAAAGCCTCTGGCACGTCCTGGAAGCAATTGATCAGTACATTGTTACCGATACTGTTAGTAGTCGGTGTTGCACTTGCCGCCGCCATTACCCTCGGGTTCACCGCAGGCTGGATGAAGAATCCCCAGCATGCGGTCGCTACCGTTTTCACCGGCACCATTATTGGCGAACTTGCCGCGTTCGGGCTGCTGGTCTGGCAGCTCCATCGCCGCGGGCAAACATTACGTGATAAAGGATGGGGACAACCAACAAGATGGCGGGCTATCGCCCTCGGCATCGGCGTTGCTATTGTGTACAGTGGATATACAGCACTCAACCCCGGTGTCGGTCACCATCTCCTGGATTTTTCATTGCTCAAGCTCCTGGCAATCGTCACAGCCATTGTCGCCGGAGTGGTCGAGGAAACGATCTTTCGTGGCTATGTGATAACCACGCTGGGACGCATGGGCTACGGCCTGGTGGTACAGGTGTTGCTGAGCGGGCTGTTTTTCGCCTTCTTCCACCTGTACGTATTCACTAATCTATTCACTATTCTGATCGTGCAGGGTTTGACCTTTCTGCTCGGCGTTGCCCTCGCCATTACCTACATCGTAGGCAAACGCAGTCTGACCCCGGTTATCATCAGCCATGCCCTGATTGACATGATTATCGAGCCGTGGCTCTTTGTGAGTTTTTTCCAGTGATATCAGAGGTGCTGCTATCGCTTCATTCCCGATTTTGCAGCAGCAAAACAACAGATGGAGGATCATATGCCGCAACAGGAGGAGAACGCTGTCAAAAGCGAAAGATTTATCACTGTTAGGAAACTGGCTGCCCTGGACATCGTCTTCCATGGGTCCAGGCTTATACTGATCGAATTTGCGCTTGGCATGGTTGTGTGCGCCATCCTTGGTTTATGGAGCTTCTTTAGTCCCATCCACTTGCTCTTCATGATCATCATCGGCTGTTTTTTCCTGTGGGTCGCTCTCAATTATCTGCTGCTGTTGCTGTATGCGATAAGCATTGTGAGGCGGAAGAGTGCCCATCAGGAGGTAGCGTTCGAACTGGTGCACAAAGACACCTACGCACGCAAGTATACGCTGCAGACGACCATGCTCCTGCTTGTCCCGCTCGTCCTGCCACTGCTCGCAGTGTACCAGGAGGTGCATCATCGCTCACGTCAGGAGCGTTGAGCAGCATTCTGATCGAAAGGAAGCGAGGAACATCCTATGCGTGATACCTTCACAGCCGATGGAAAGAGTTTTGACCAGGATTCCGGTCGTGCGGGCAATACCAATGTGCCGGCAGGTCGCACCACAGCCACTACAGAGCCACATCTGGGCAGCCCTAGCGCATCTCCTACACTTCTACAGGGGTTGTCAGAAGAGGAAGTACGTCTGCGCAGGGCTCGTGGTCAGGGCAACAATGTGAAGCTCCCGACCAGTCGCTCCTACGGGCAGATCCTGCGCGAGAACATCCTGACCCTGATTAATAGTATCCTGTTCGCGCTCAGCGGTGTCCTGGTCCTGCTCGGTCGCCCGCTCGATGCCATCACTACCGTGGCTGTCATCTCCTTCAACCTTGTGGTGGGCATCATCCAGGAGATCCGTGCCAAGCGCGCCCTCGACCGCATCGCCCTGCTCACTCGTCCCACCGCCACCGTGCTACGGGCAGGACAGGAGCAGACGGTTGATCCGAGCGCCCTGGTCGTTGAGGATCTGCTCGTGGTGCGACCGGGAGACCAGATCGTGGTCGACGGTCGCCTGGTCGGCAAAGGCTGGATCGATGTCGATGAATCCCTGCTCACGGGTGAGTCCGACCTGGTGCGCAAGCGCGCTGGCGATCCCATCTCTTCGGGCAGCTTCTGCGTCACTGGCAGTGCTGTGTACGAAGCTACGCGGGTGGGGGTCCAGAGCACAGCGTATCAACTGACGGCAGGGGCACGCACCTTTCGCCGGGTCCTGACTCCCCTGCAGCAACAGGCCACGACGGTGATCCGCATCCTGCTGGTCGTGGCCTGTTACCTGGGCCTGGCTCTGCTGATGATCACGACCATCAAGCAAATCCCGTTGCTTGTGACGGTGCAGATGGCGGTGGTGATCGCGGGTCTGGTACCCAATGGCTTACTGCTGGCGATCACGGTGGCCTATGGCCTCGCTGCGGTGCGCCTGGCCAACACAGGGGTGCTGATCCAGCAGGCCAACGCCGTCGAGTCGCTGAGCACGGTCACGGTGCTCTGCTGTGATAAGACCGGCACGCTGACGACCAACCGCTTGTATGTGCATGCCGTACAGCCACTGGGCATCGGCCAGGAAGAGCTGGGTGCTTTGCTGGGAGCCTACGCGGCCAGCGTCTCGGCCAGCAATGCCACTACAGCAGCCATTGCAGCAGCATACCCCCAAGAGGCACAACCGGCAAGCGCTGAAGTCCCCTTCGCTTCGGCCAGCAAGTGGAGCGCGCTGACCCTGGCCCAGACGCAGCAGGTGTATGTGCTGGGAGCCCCAGAGATGCTCGAGCCTTTCTTGCGGCCTGATAACCGGCTGGGAGACCAGGCAACCGCCTGGGCAGAGCAGGGACTGCGCGTGCTGCTCTTTGCTTGCTACGACGAACCCAGGGGTCTCTACGACGCCGACGGGCAGCCTCGTCTGCAGCCAGGCCTGCTCCCGCTAGGATGGGTGAGCCTGGGTGACATCCTGCGTCCAGAGGCGCGCGCAACCCTGGCGGCGTTCAGCCAGGCGGGAGTGCAGCTGAAGATCATCTCTGGTGACCACCCACACACCGTCGCGGCCCTGGCCAGGCAAGTGGGGCTGGCTGCCGATCTCACGTCGGTCTCCGGCCTGGACCTCGCACGGATGGAACCGGCACACTTCGCCCAGGTCGTGCGCGACACCACGGTCTTTGGACGCATCAGCCCGCAGCAAAAAGAGGGCATCGTGCAGGAACTACGTGCGCAGGGTGCCTATGTCGCCATGGTGGGCGATGGTCTCAACGATGTGCTCTCCCTCAAACGCGCCAACCTGGGCATCGCCATGCAGAGCGGCAGCCAGATGACGCGCAGCTCCGCCGATATGGTGCTGCTGGGTGACTCGTTTGCGGCCCTGCCACGCGCGGTGCAAGAAGGCCAGCGCGTAGTCAATGGGATGCAAGATATCCTCAAGCTCTTTTTGACGCGCGTGACCTCTTTCACCCTGTTGATCCTGCTGATTCCAGGGTTCCCCTTCAGCCCGCGGCAGGCTTCCCTGATTACGCTGCTGACGGTGGGCATCCCCACGGTCGCGCTGGCAGCCTGGGCGCAGCCTGGCCCAGTGCGAGGTAAGAAGCTGCTGTTGCGCCTCGTGCATTTTGTGCTCCCGGCCATCCTGACGGGGAGCCTTGCCATGCTGTTTGTCTTCCTGCTCGCCGTGGCGCTTGCCGTCTCGAGAGGACTGCCAGAAGCCACCGTGATCGCCACAGCCCGCTCCACCATTACCGTCTTTGCTACAGTCTGTGGGGTTCTTCTAGTAGTGTTCATCGCCCCTCCCACACGCTTTCTGGCTGGAGGAGATACCATGAGCGGTGATTGGCGACCGACCATACTGGCTGCGGTGCTGTTAGGAGGGTTAACGGTGCTCCTGAGTGTCCCCCTGGGTCGCGCTGTGTTTGAAATTGGAGCGTTGCCGCTGTTCGATGTGGCTGTGATTGTGGGTGTTGCGCCGCTGTGGGCGCTCCTGCTGCGCTTCATTTGGAGATTCCGTCTGCTTGAGCGTGTGCTCGGCATGGAGAGCGAAAGAGAGACCACCTGAGGCAGCACTTATGAGTGGTGGTAGGCAGTACTCCACCCGGCGGTTGTGCGCGGACAAAGCTCAGGAAAAAACAGGAGCACCAGATGTCTAAGGCAAATATATTACAAGGAAAGGGGCGTGTGTTGGTGAGTAACGCTCAAAACAAAAGTATACGAACAAAAAAGAGAGGCAACACGATACGGAAAACTTTGCTCTCTCTGCTGCTGCTTGTTTTCCTGATCGGTCTCACACTTTCTCTTGGTGTGATCACTGGGCTGATAGGGATTCACTTCCCGCAACTGACTGGAAGCTATGCAGTGGGCAAGATCAATTATGATCTGCTTGATCCTTCGCGCCAGGAGCCTTTTCTCAACAACCCTCACGCCCAGCGCAAAATTATGGTGACCATTTATTATCCGGCTGATCCGCCCGCCAACGCGCGACCTGCCCCATACGCCGAAGGGAAAATGGCAGACCTCCTCGCCTCCAAAGCGCACCTTCCAGCAGTTGCTGTCCACCTGATTCATACGCATGCCTATGAACAGGTCCCGATGGCCGCGGGGAGATTTCCTGTGGTGCTCTTTTCACCAGGCATTGGTACTCCTCCGGTGGAATATAGCAGCACGGTGGAAGATGTCGCCAGTCATGGTTATATCGTGGCCATGATCTACCATACCTATTAGTGTTCCTGCAACGGTCTTTGCTAATGGACGCGTGGCGCTGATAAACGACGCGGGAATCCGTTCGGAAAACGAACCAGCGGGGACCAGCGACGCACACACCAACAAGGACCGCAATGCGATCGGCGCGGTCTGGGTGGCCGATGCCCGCTTTACCCTCGATCAACTCACGAAGCTCAATAGCGATGACAGGCTGCTGAAAGGCCATCTGAACCTCGCAGAGGTCGGCATGTACGGACATTCCTTTGGCGGGGCGACTGCGGCTGAAGTCTGTCGAGAAGATAGCCGTTTCAAAGCCTGTCTGAACATGGATGGGACCGCTTTCACTATGGCCAACAGCAGCCAGATCACGCAACCCTTCATGTGGATGGCTTCCGATTATTCCCAGGTGACCGACAGCCAGTTGCAACAGGTGCAGCTGACACGGCGCGAATTCAACGCAAAAATGCAACAACGTAACACAGAGCGGGAAACGTTCATCCAGGGACTTTCGCTGGGGTATGTGCTCATCCTGAAAGGATCAACCCATAGCACCTATATCAGCGACGAAGCGCTGCTTGGCCCGGTGGTCCCCGGCCTGGGAGATCCGCTGGCCACCATCGATGGCGTGCGCGCAGTGACCGTGATTAACGCCTATGTTGCGGCCTTCTTCGACACCTATTTGAAGCAGCAGCAGAGCAACCTGCTCAACGGAGACTCACCCCGGTATCCAGAAGTGTCACTGCTGGCGGTCCACAGCCCGTCGCGCTAAACACCTTGCAGCCGAGCGGGCCAGAGGCAACGTTCAAGGAAGGGACCAGTGTTATGAGTACCGCTCTCATGCCTCCTCCTCGCTCCCAGGCTCTTCTCCTGCCTTCGGGGAGATGCCTGGGAATGGCAGAACAGGGCGATCCACAGGGAGTCCCTGTACTCTTTTTTCATGGATGTGTGGGCTCACATTTACAATGCCCCCCAGTTGGGACCGTGCCAGCTTCAGTGAGCGTGCGTCTGATTGCTGCACAGATCAAGCGACCCTTGCCGATCCTCTCGTGCGGCGCTTGCTTGTGGAAACGCTAGGTGAAGCATTTGGCGGGGGAGTTGGCGGTGTCTACGATGACACGCTGGCCGTCGCGCGCCCCTGGGGTTTTGCGCCAGAAGTCATCACCACCCCGGCATGGCTTTGGCAAGGGGATGCGGATACGACGGTACTACCAGGACTGGCAGAGGAGTTAGCCCGGAAACTGCCACAGTGTCAAGCCACCCGGCTTTCGGGAGAAGGGCACTTGCTCGTGTGTACCCACTGGCGAACCATGCTGCAGGCGCTGCAGGTTGCTCCTGCGAAGCCTGCATCCGGAACGGAACACAGTTTTGGTACGTGATGGGTTTTCCCGGATCACGCTCTGATGAGCCCTTGCATGCTGCTCGTGAAGGAGGTCACAATGAATATGCTGGTGTATGGTGCTGGCGTCTTAGGGAGCCTGTACGCAGCACGGCTCCAAGCAGCAGGCCAGCACGTCTCACTACTTGCTCGAGGCCAACGCTTCCAAGACATCCGCGAGCACGGCATCGTCTTAGAGGATGTCCTGAGCGGGCAGACCACGACGACGCACGTCCAGGTGGTCGAACAGCTTGAGCCAGCAGATCGGTACCTCCAACTGGTCATAAATGGAGTGGGAATAACGCCTCCCCTCAACAGTCAATGTCAGTAAGAACGAGGCAGGCCGAGGACATGCTCGGCTACGTAGGCCAGGATGAGATTGGTCGAGATCGGTGCAACCTGATACAGCCTCGTCTCGCGGAACTTGCGCTCAATCCCAGAATCGGCGGTGAACCCGTAGCCGCCAAAGGTCTGCATCGCGACATTGGCCGCCTCCCAGGAGGCATCCGCGGCCAGAAACTTCGCCATATTGGCTTCGGCTCCGCACGGTTCGCCCCGATCAAAGCGTTCGGCGGCTCGGAAGCGCATGAGGTCAGCGGCTTCCACATGAATGTGGGCCTGGGCAATGGGAAACTGCACACCCTGGTTCTGACCGATGGGACGACCAAAGACGTGGCGCTCCCGAGCCCGTTGGGTGGCCCGCTCCACAAACCAGCGCCCATCGCCAATACATTCCGCAGCGATAAGAATGCGCTCGGCGTTCATGCCATCCAGGATATAGCGGAATCCTTGCCCCTCTTCACCGATGAGACTCCCGGTTGGCAGTTCCACCTGGTTGAAGTCCAGCTCGTTGGTCTCGTTGTTCATCATGACCCGGATAGGCTTCACGATGAGTCCATGCCCGATCGTGGTCCTTAAATCCACGAGGAAGATCGAAAGCCCCTCAGACTTCTTCTTCACTCGATCGAGCGGGGTGGTGCGGGCCAGCAGGATCATCAGATCGGAGCGCTGCACGCGTGAGATGTAGATCTTGCGGCCATTGACGATGTAGCGGTTGCCCTGGCGTACCGCCGTGGTGGTAATGCTGGTGGTGTCTGTCCCTGCCTCCGGCTCGGTCACCCCAAACGCCTGCAAGCGCAGCTCACCGCTGGCGATCCTGGACAGATAGGTCCGCTTCTGCTCCTGGGACCCATGCCGGAGCAGCGTACCCATCGTGTACATCTCGGCATGAGCGGGCCCGGCATTGCCACCGGAGCGATTGATCTCCTCCAGGATGATCGAGGCTTCAACCAGGCTCATGCCCAGACCTCCATATTCCTTAGGAATCAGCGCTCCGAGGTAGCCCGCCTCCGTGAGCGCCCGGACAAAGGCTTCCGGATACGCTCGTTGCTGGTCGAGTTCTCTCCAGTAGCTGTCAGGGAACTGCTGGCACAGCGCACGTACAGCCAACCGCAGTTCTGCATGCGCTTCGACTTGAACCATACCTTGCTCCATCTCGTCTATAGTCAGGATAAGAAGGAAAACGTACTATTATCGCCAGGCTCGAAGAAGTAGGCAAATGCTAAAGCGAAGAGTACTAGACCATGAACGGAACTAATGAGAAGCCGGTCGAGACGATTTGCCATATTTGCCTCATGATTTTAGACAGTTCAGCCATACATTATATCTCCATTGAATGGAGACGAAGCCACTACTATTACTACTCCTACTACTCTTCATACTATATAGTTCCGCGCTCAAGCAGCCGAGCGGGAACTGCCGCCGCACCATATGGCAATGGCTTCCTCTTATTCACGATTCAGTCATCCCTCAGGATGATCTCATATGCGTCCCCTAGAATATGAAATAGGCAAGTATATGTAAGCGAAAAGTAGCCATGCCTGCCCAGCATTGGGGATTGGCATGGCAAGAGCAAGGGAGGAAACAATACCCATGAGCGCTATGCTCCCACCACGACCTCACACCCTAGAGGCACACCACCTGGCCACGACTGTACAGAGGCTTGAGCAACCAAAGGTGCTCATCGCAGGAGATACTATTTTGTGCGTAACTGAGCCGGAAGCCGCTCTTCATCCCATCACAGGTCGCTACAGCATCGAGACGGCAGGGATGCAGGAACCCCTGTATACGCTCTGGCATGCAGAAGGACAGGTGCTGTGTCGCCAGGCACGGTCGACAGACATTACCTTTGATGTGCGTGGAGCGCGAGCGGGAGAAACACGGACCTATCTGGTAGCCGTTCAGGTGACTGAAAGCGGTGTGCAGGGTCAGGTGGTACTAAGTGGTATGTTTGTCCAGGTTGTCGTGACAAGCGATGATCTTCCCACCACGACCTATACTGCTTCGCGCTCCTACGTCTAGAACTTCTGGTTCCTCGCCGCAAGACGTCGAGCGCGCACGACCGAAGCTACAATGGAAATATGGGAGGATCAGGGGAAGATGTCAACAGGTGGATGAATCCCGCTCTCAGGTTCATCTCATGTTTGGCTCAGCATCGCTTCACACAGCTATGCTATACTCAAAATAGACATGGAGAAAAACAACGTGTCAAAAGCTGGATGGTTCTCCTGCCTTTTTAGAAGATAACGCCGCCGCTATAGAATGGAGGAGGAAGATCGATGAAGGCGCACATTCTGGTCGTAGACGATGATCCGCGGATCACGGACCTGTTGCGGCGCATCCTATCCTACGAAGGATATAGCGTCGCCATCGCGGCCAGCGGTAGTGAAGCTCTGACCCGCACGCTGGAACGCCCCCCCGATTTAATCGTGCTCGATATCATGCTGCCAGGGTTGGATGGGCTGGAGGTAGCGCAGCGGCTGCGTGCAGCAGGCGACAATGTGCCCATTCTGATACTTACTGCGCGCGATGCCGTGTCTGACCGGGTGAAGGGACTGGAGACGGGAGCTGATGATTACCTGGTGAAACCGTTTGCTCCAGAAGAGTTAGTGGCGCGTGTCAAGGCGCTGCTACGCCGGAACCAGGAAGAGCGCCACGATGTGTTGCACTTTGCCGACGTCGAGTTGGATACGGGCACCCGCGTGGCGCATCGCGGCGCACGTGAAATCGAACTATCGCCCACCGAATATGAGTTGCTCGCACTCTTCATGAAACGTCCACGACAGGTACTCACCCGTGAAATCATTCTGGATCGTGTCTGGGGATTGGATTTTGAAGGCTCCTCCAATGTCCTGGAAGTCTACGTTGGATACCTGCGTGCCAAGCTCGAAGCTGAAGGCGAACCACGACTGATCTACACTGTTCGCGGCGTGGGCTACGTCTTTAAAGAGTGAGCATGGAAAAGCGCACAACGAAAGCACCAGAACTCGACCAAAGCAGGCCACTTTCACTGCGCCTGCGTTTGATGTTGTGGTATGGCACACTTTTGGTCGTGGCGCTGGGTTTCTTCGGAACGCTTTTCCTGGTATTGACGATCGAAGCGATTAACCAGAGCGTGGACAGTGCGGTACGCGCAGAAACCCGCGTGGCTTCCCTGGATGTAGCCCGCGAACTGTCCCTTGCCCCTCCGTACTGGCCCGCGCACCTCTCCCTGCCTACCATTGATACGTACCGTGAGCCGGGTGTGGTGGTCGAGATCGTGGACACACGAGGGAAGATACGCTATCCCACTACAACTGGCGCTGGCAGGAGTATTCCGATCAACAGTGATGCTACTCGGGCAGTTTTGGCAGGTCAGACCTTCTGGTACACAACCAAGATTAGCGGTGAGCACGTGCGCGTGGAAGCGTCGCCCATTTTTGCGTCGACTGTGAAAGCCAATAGGACATCTCCGGGTTCTCGTCCGGTCATTGGTATGTTGCTGGTCGCGAAGTCACTCAGCGATGTCGATGCCACGCTGTTCTTATTACAGACATTACTCCTGCTGACCGGGTTGGCAACGCTTGTAGGGACGTTGATAGGTAGTTGGATCATCGCTACTCGCGTGCTGCGGCCGCTGGCAGGAATCGTAGCGACCGCGCGAGCCATTGCCGCCTCCACGGCACGCGGCACACGCCTTGGCAACCTGCGCCCACGAGTATCCCGGCCTCGTGGACACGACGAGATGGCACAGGTGGTGGATACGTTCAACGAGATGCTTGCCTTCCTGGAGAGCGCAACACAGACCCAGCGCCGCTTCGTCGACGACGCTTCGCACGAACTGCGTGCTCCACTCACCACGATCCGGGGCAATCTGGCCTTCTTGCAGCGTCATTTGAATGAACTGCCACCCGAGGAGCGGAGCGCGATGCTCGCTGACGTACACGAAGAGACGCTTCGACTGGCGAAACTGGTGGAAGAGTTGCTGCTCCTGGCTCGAGCCGATGCCAACCAGGATACCTCGCTCGAAACACATGAAACGGGAATTACGGCAGAGGGGAGCATACAACATGAACCGACTGTCGAGTTGGATCACGAGGTGCTCCAACTGGTGCGTCAACTACGCAGGCGGCTGAGCACGGAGGGATCGCAGTTGAAGTTGGAGATCGGCCATATTGAGCCAGCGCGCGTGCGCGGTGACGAGGAAAGCCTGCGTCGTGTGGCGCTCATCCTCCTCGATAATGCACTCAAGTACACGCCGGTAGGCAGTGAAGAAGAAGCCGGGCGCGTGATAGTCTCGCTCGAGCGGGTAAATGGGCAAGCAGCGCTGCGTGTGCGTGACACCGGCATCGGCATGGAGCCTGCTGACCTGGAGCATATCTTCGATCGCTTCTATCGTGCTGATCGCGCACGCTCACGCCAGGGGACAGGGCTGGGCCTACCCATCGCGCAGATGCTGGTAGAACAGCTCGGCGGCCACATTACTGCTGAAAGCACACCAGGCAAAGGTAGTACTTTCAGTGTCTGGCTGACTCTTGCATGAAAGCGTCCTGGAAAAATGTTGATACAACCCCTTGACCTGGAGTGGACTCCAGGGCATATACTTGCAGTATGGAAACAGAACTGACTATCAAACAGGCTGCTCAACAGACGGGGCTGAGCATCGATACCTTGCGCTACTATGAACGCATCGGGCTGCTTGAACCAGTAGAGAGGATGCAAAACGGCCATCGTCGTTATACACAGCACGATATCAGCTGGATCGACTTGCTCATCCGATTACGGGATACAGGCATGCCTCGTGCACAGATGGTGCGCTTTGCCCAACTGCGCCGCCAGGGTCCCGCTACGCTTACCGAACGCCGTCTCATGCTTGAACAACACCAGCACTCCCTGGAACTGCATATGCAGGAACTGGAGCGGCACATGGCTACGTTGCAACAAAAGATTGCACGTCTTAAAGAGCGCGAAGCGCAGCGAGACGCTGCATCTCATCCCGCTCATGCCTTTGGAGAAAGCGAAACATAGGAACTATGGACAGTCATGAACCCCCGCATGAATGCGGGAGCTTGTGTCTAGTCTCTACCTCAACTCGGAAAGGAGACCCTTCCGCTTTGGCTTCATCAACCGACACATCAGGGCAGCATGACAAGCTACCCGTGCTCACTCAGCATGCCGAATGAGCAGCGTTATTCGACCACGAACGTTTTACCTGAGCCTGGATTCTGGCTCAGAACGCCCTACGTTCAGTTGGAAAGGAACCGTGTAGGCGAACCGTCTCTCTCTGCCGAAGCAGAGTGCCTAAGCCTACATGCACAGGATAGCACACGTATATGAAAAGGGCAAGAGAGGAGAAAAGAATGCAAAATAAGGAACAAGGCGTGTTTTGGGGCAATTCCTCCTCCGTTTCAAAGACGGGGGACTCCTTGCCCAGCCGAGTTGAGATCACCCTCTGGGTGAACGGGACAGCGCACCGGCTTTTCATCGATACCCGTACGACGCTCCTGGACGCGCTGCGCGAGCATCTCGGATTCACTGGCCCCAAGAAGGGCTGCGACCACGGGCAGTGTGGTGCCTGTACCATCCTGCTCGATGGCCGGCGCGTGAACAGCTGTCTCGCGCTCGCCGTCGCGCACCAGGACGCCCAGATTATCACTATCGAAGGGCTCGCCAATGGCGAGAACCTACACCCACTACAGCGGTCGTTCATCGCACACGACGCGTTCCAGTGCGGCTACTGTACTCCGGGACAGATCTGCTCAGCGGTCGGGATGCTGCGCGAGGCTGGGGACGGCTGGCCTAGTGCGGTGAGCGCCAATCTGAATGCCGACCATGTAACGCTCGACGACGATGAGATCCGGGAGCGCATGAGTGGCAATCTCTGCCGGTGTGCCGCGTATGCGAACATCATCCCAGCAATCAAGGAGGTGGCGCCATGAATCCTTTCCGTTACGAACGTGCGAGTGACGCATCCAGTGCTGTCGCGACGCTCAGCCAGGCACCAACGGGAGCTTTCCTGGGCGGCGGGACGAACCTTGTTGACCTCATGAAGCTAGGAGTCGCGAAGCCGGATCTGCTTGTCGACGTTGCACGTCTTCCCTATAATCGTATCGAATTGCTTCCAGATGGTGGCGTCCGTATCGGTGCTGCAGTGCGCAACAGCGAATTCGCAGCCGATCGCACCATTCGCACGCGCTATCCTATGCTCGCGCAGGCGCTGCTCTCAGGTGCCTCAGGCCAACTGCGCAACCTGGCGACAACCGGCGGAAACCTGTTGCAGCGTACACGCTGCGTCTACTTCCAGGATGTCTCCAAGCCGTGCAACAAACGTGAACCTGGCAGCGGCTGTTCCGCACGCGAGGGCTATCACCGCAACCTGGCTATCCTGGGGACATCAGAGGCGTGCATTGCAACGCATCCATCAGACATGGCCGTCGCGATGGTCGCCCTTGATGCCGTCGTGCGCGTGCTCGGGCCGAACGGAGAGCGGACGATTCCGCTCGTCCGCTGCCACCGCCTACCTGGCGACGAACCGCAACGCGACACAGTGCTCGAGCACGGTGAGTTAATCACGGCTGTCGACCTGCCCCCACTGGCATTCGCAGCACGCTCGTACTATCGCAAGGTCCGCGATCGTGCGTCGTACGCATTCGCGCTCGTCTCGGTGGCCGCAGCAGTCGATGTTGCCGGCGGCATCGTGCGCGACGCGCGCATTGCCTTTGGCGGCGTCGCGCACGTACCGTGGCGGGCGACGAAGGCTGAGAACGCGCTGCGTGGCGTACCGGCAACTGAGGAGACGTTCCGCCAGGCTGCCGATGCCGAGCTCACCGACGCGCAGCCACTACGTGACAACGCGTTCAAGGTCCCACTCGCACGCAACATCCTCGTTCGCACGTTGCTCGACCTCACAAAGGAGGAGAATCGATGATGAACCGAGCAATACGGGCCATTGGCGCACCTCTGGACCGCATTGATGGTCCAAAGAAAGTCACCGGCACAGCGACCTACTCATTCGAGTATCCAGTCGAAGGGGTGACCTATGCGTTCCCGGTACAGAGTACAATCGCGAAGGGACGGATCGTGTCGATCGATACCAGTGCCGCACGTGCGCTTCCTGGCATCGTCACTGTACTCTCACACGAGAATGCGCCGCGTCTTGCAGCGCTAAATAATGCTGAACTTGCAGTGTTCCAATCTGATGCCATCGCATACCATGGCCAGTTCGTTGCCGTCGTCGTCGCCGAGACACTGGAGATTGCGCGCCATGCTGCGGGCCTCGTTATTGTCCGCTATGAGGAGCAGCCGCATGACGTCGAGCTACGTACAGATCGCGGAGATCTGTACAAGCCTGAGAAGGTCAATCCCAGCTACGAGACCGACACGGAGAGCGGCGACATCAAGGCAGCACTCGCACACGCTTCCATCTCGCTCGACCACACCTATACCACGCCGGCCTACCACAACAATCCGCTTGAACCGCATGCGACGGTCGCGACATGGAGCGATGACGGCGTCACCCTTTACGACACGAACCAGGGTGCACACAGGATCCTGGACGATGTCGCCCAGGCGTTCAGACTCCAACCCGAGCGCGTGCGCATTATTTCGCCCTATGTCGGTGGTGCATTCGGTTCCAAGGCCTTCACCCACCCACACGTGATTCTCACGGTGATGGCGGCACAGGTAGCGGGGCGACCTGTGAAGTTTACACTCACACGACAGCAGATGTTTGCGGTGGTCGGCTATCGCACACCGACGATCCAACGCATCCGTCTAGGTGCCGGCAACACCGGCCAGCTCACGGCGATTGCACACGATGTCGTCGAGCAGACCTCGACCATTCACGAGTTTGCAGAGCAGACTGCTGTTGCGACGCGCATGATGTATGCTGCACCAAACCGTCGTACCACGCATCGACTCGCGCGGCTCGATATACCACCGCCGACGATCATGCGCGCACCTGGCGAGTGTCCGGGGATGTTCGCGCTTGAGTCAGCAATGGACGAGATGGCGATGGCATGTGGGCTCGATCCGATCGAGTTCCGTATGCGGAACGAACCCGAGATCGACCCCGAAACCGGCCATCCCTTCAGCAGCCGCGGCCTCGTTGCGTGCCTGCGGGAAGGTGCGCAGCGCTTCGGCTGGCAGCAGCGCGACCCAAGACCTGGGATGCGTGCCGAGGGCCGATGGCTCATCGGAACTGGCGTCGCTGCCTCGACGTATCCGGCGCGTCGAAGACCATCAACGGCCCTTGTGCGCGTCAATAACCAGGGGCACTACAGCGTGCTCATCGATGCCTCGGATATTGGGACCGGAGCCTGGACAGTACTCACCCAGATTGCAGCGGATGCGCTTGAGGTTCCGCTGGAGCGCGTGCATCTTGAGATTGGCGACAGCAGACTGCCGCGTGCACAGATCGCCGGAGGCTCGATGGGAACCACGTCATGGGGATCTGCCATTTTCGAGGCAGCTCGCAGGCTCCGCTCGCGCCTGCGCGACGAATATGACGGAGTCATTCCCGCCGAGGGGCTCGAAGCGGCCGGGGAGGTCGGAGAGAATCCTGAGGCTCAGCGGTTCGCGATGCATGCCTACGGTGCGCAGTTCGCGGAGGTTCGCGCGAACATCGACACCGGTGAGGTCCGCATTCCGCGGCTGCTCGGCGTTTTCGCCGTTGGTCGCATCATCAACGCGAAAACGGCCCGCTCACAGCTTCTGGGTGGGATGACAATGGGGCTGTCGATGGCGTTACATGAGGAGAGCGTTCTGGATCCTCGCTTCGGCGACTACGTAAACCACGACTTCGCAGAGTACCACATCGCGACGAACGCCGATGTTGGCACAGTCGATGTGACGTGGATCGATGAAGACGACCCGCACGTCAGCCTGATGGGCGCCAAGGGGATTGGCGAGATCGGGATCGTAGGTACCGCCGCTGCAATCGCTAATGCTGTTTATCACGCGACGAGCATCCGTATCCGCGATCTGCCGATCACGCTCGATAAGCTCCTGTCGTGAAACACAGTTCTTCGTCGCCGTTCTGTGATGCCGAGCTCAATGTATGCACCAGCATCACAGAACGAAGTCTTCCCCTCGTGAAAGAGTTGACTTCACGTTCAGGGTGCTTCTATCACTGAGGACAGTGAAATTTGCACGTGCCATCAGGAAATCACAACCCGTTCTTAACCTGATCTTAACCTCCTGCTCTTGCTCCAGTCGATACATCCCGCTTATAATGCTCTTGGTTCTTTGAACCGCTATTCCACCAGTGGTTTCGACCATCGTGTAAAATTCTTTCGAAGACTCGCGTAAATTCCCGCTGCGCGAGATATTCTCAGCCTTTTCACAGATTCAACTCAGAGAGTCAAGATACACTTGTGTGCAATGAGTCAAAACAGAGGCTATGGCAATCGTTTCGAACATATTTGGAAGGCATATGTATCGGCATCGAATAGGGCTAAAAAACGTAAATGCTAAAAACTACTACTTCTGGCGTCTTATTTATTGGAGCGCAAGTTCTCAGGGGTAAAACCAGTATGACCATCCATGTGTAGATATGTACAAAAACACTTTGGGCTGAAACGCTTGAAGGGTCGAGGGTAAGCATTGACCGCTCCTTATCTCGACAGTGACAAGGCTAAACTCACATAAAGGTTAATGATGAGCGACTGTGAACTGTGTTTCCCCTACGAGAGATGCGAGATGTGTGTTTCTCAGCCTCTTTTAGTGTACTTCGATAGATCAACCTGTGAAGGCATTCTACGACAGAGTGTTTGTTTCACCTGAGTAGCTATTCAGATATTTTAGAATCCGCCACGGTGCTTTTGGAGTTGGCTATTCAAAATAGTCGTAGTATAAATCGATATAATCCAACTTTGAACTCTTTGTATATTGCTTTAAGGGATGACCTGAATAGTTACTTACGCAAAAAATTATTGTGACCTCTAGTTGGCTGAATTGTACTTGGCAGCTTGAATAGTCCCAATCAAATTCTGAAAGGATGTGGACATTGACTACACCGGGAGGTTTTTTGCCATGATGCGTTGGATCGTTGAGTGGAGCCTGAAGTTCCGGCTCTTCGTGGTTGCTCTCGCCGTGGCGATGATGTTCGTTGGTATCAGCCAACTGCGCACTATGCCGGTGGATGCCCTACCCGAGTTCGCACCACCGTATGTGGAGGTGCAGACCGAAGCCCCCGGACTTTCGGCCTCCGAAGTGGAAGAGTTGGTCACTCTCAACCTGGAGGAGTTGCTTAATGGCACACCATGGCTGCAAACCATGCGCTCCACGTCGGTCCCTGGGCTATCGTCGATCACCCTCATCTTCCAGCCCGGTACTGACATCATCCGTGCCCGCCAGTTGGTGAGCGAGCGTCTGAGCCTGGCATATGCGCTGCCGAACGTGGCACAAGCGCCTGTCATCCTGCCACCGCTGTCAGCGACGAGCAGGGTCATGATGATCGGGCTTTCCTCCAAGCAGGTGTCCGCGATCGAGATGTCGGTGCTCGCCCGTTGGACCATTCGGCCCGCCCTGTTGTCCGTGCCCGGCGTGGCGAATGTGGCCATCTGGGGCATGCGGGACCACCAGCTGCAGGTGCTCGTCGATCCGAAAAAGTTGCAAGCCCACCATGTCACGCTCGATCAAATCGTCTCAACCACCGGCAATGCCTTGTGGGTGTCGCCACTCAGCTTCTTAAACGCATCGACGCCCGGCAGCGGAGGGTGGATCGATACTCCCCAACAGCGGCTCGAGGTGCGGCATGTCTTGCCTATCTCATCGCCGGACGACCTCGCCCAGGTGAACGTCGAGGGCACGAAGCTGCGCCTGGGTGACGTGGCCGCGGTGGTGGAAGATCACCAGCCGCTCATTGGGGACGACATCCTCGACAATGGCCCTGGCCTCCTGCTCGTCATCGAGAAGTTCCCAGGGGCCAACACGCTGGAGGTGACGCGTGGCGTCGAAGCAAAGCTCGATGAGTTGCGGCCAGGTCTTTCCGGTATCCAGATCGACAGCACCATTTTCCGTCCGGCGAGCTTCATTGAACTGGCGATGGGTAACCTCACCTGGTCGCTGCTCATCGGCTTGCTTCTCCTGGCGCTGGTCCTCCTTGTCTTCCATTACCACTGGCGTGCTGCACTGATCAGCCTGGTGACTATCCCGATAGCGCTGGTGACGGCCGGGCTCGTGCTGTACTTACGCGGGGCCACAATCAACACGATGGTCCTGGCGGGGCTCTTAATAGCCGTCGGCATCGTTGTCGACGACGCGATCAGCGACGTGGAGAACATCGTGCGGCGGCTGCGCCAGCAGCGCCAGGCGGGCAGCGATCGCGCGACAGCCAGCATCATCCTAGAGGCCTCGCTCGAAGTGCGCGGCGCCACGATCTACGCGACGCTGATCATCCTGCTGGCTTTGTTGCCGGTCCTGCTCCTGAATGGCGTGTCGGGCGCCTTCTTCCAGCCGCTGGCCGTCTCCTATGCGCTGGCCCTGCTGGCCTCGATGGCGGTGGCGCTAACCGTCACCCCGGCGCTGTGTCTGCTTCTTTTACGGAATGTAGCGCTTGAGCGGCGCGAGCCGCCCCTGCTGCGCTGGCTGCAGCGCGGCTACAACGCTGTTCTGAGGTGGAGCATCCGCACCCCGTACCCGGCATTCGCCACTATCTGTGGCATCATGCTGCTGGGTCTGGCGGCGCTGCCATTCCTTGGGGTGCCGCTGCTCCCTGCATTCAAGGAATCGGACGTCATCATTCAATGGCAGGGCCCGGCTGGCACGTCCTATCCGGAAATGGCCCGGATCACGACTCTGGCCAGTCGCGAGCTGCGGTCCATCCCAGGGGTCCGCAATGTCGCGGTCAATATCGGACGTGCTGTGCTGGGGGATCAGGTGGTCGACGTCAATTCTGCCCAGTTTGCAGTCAACATCGATCCGAACGCCGACTATGACACGACAGTGGCTGCCATCCAGAAGGTGGCCGGCGGCTATCCTGGCATCAGGAGCGACGTACAGACGTACCTGAAGGCAACGACCAGACAGGTGCTGACGGGATCAAGCGACGATATCGTCGTGCGCATCTACGGTCCGGATTTGAACATCCTGCGCAGCAAGGCCGAGGAGGTGAAACAGGCTCTCGCGGAGATCGAGGGTGCCGCCAATGTACATACGGAACTCCAAGTCGAGCAGCCACAGGTGGACATCCAGGTGAACCTGGCGAAGGCTCAGCGCTATGGACTCAAACCGGGTGATGTGCGACGGGCGGTGTCGACCCTGGTAGCGGGCATTGAAGCCGGCAGCCTTTTCGAGGAACAGAAGGTGTTCCAGGTGGTGGTGGTGGGTACGCCCAACACGCGCCACAGCCTGAGCAGCATCCGTGAACTGCTCATCGACACACCCAGCGGCAAGCAAGTGCGCCTGGGGGATGTGGCCGATGTGCGAATCCTGCCCACTCCGAACATGATACAACATGAAACCGTCTCGCGGCGCATCGACGTTGGCCTCAGCGTGCGCGGGCGCGACCCTGACGCAGTGGTGAGTGACGTCAAAGCGCGTCTCGCGGCGATCAATTTCCCGCTGGAGTACCATGCGAAGGTGCTCGGGGAGTACGAAGAGCGACAGGCCGACCAGAAGAGCCTGCTCCTCTTCGGCAGCGCCGCTGCACTCGGGGTCCTCCTCCTCCTGCAGGCGGCCTTCGGCAGTTGGCGCCTGGGGTTGCTGGCCTTCTTCACCCTGCCGTCGGCCCTGGTAGGCGGAGTGTTAGCGGCCTTGGCGGTGGGCGGGGTGATCTCGCTTGCTTCGCTCCTGGGATTGCTCGCGGTGTTCGGGATAGCGGCACGCAACGGCATCATGTTGATCAGCCACTACCAGCATCTCGAACGGCACGAAGGCGAGCTGTTCGGCCTTGAGCTCGTGCTGCGGGGAGCGCGGGAGCGATTCGCGCCGATCCTGATGACGGCGTTGGCGGTAGGGCTGGCCCTGGTGCCCCTGGCGGTCTCCGGCTATATCCCTGGTCAAGAGATCGCATACCCGATGGCTATCGTCATCCTGGGCGGCCTGGTCACCTCGACGCTGCTCAACCTGTTCATTGTTCCCTCGCTGTACTTGCGCTTTGGAACGAAAAAAGCCAGCCCTGGACCCACGATAAATCGGGGTTCTACAACGATCAGGGCGGAGCAAGATGGGACACAAAGAGGTGAGTCGCAGTCAGATACGCTACAGCCAGATGGGACACAACCAGTTGCTAGCCCTGAAGCTGACACAGTGAAGATGAAGCGAGTGTGGCACAGTCATCGATGGATGGTTGCGATACTATTGATCATCGCCGCCCTACAACTTGCCGCGTGCGCACAGACACCAACAAGCTCGGCAAACCAGGGGGACGGCACCAACGAACCAGCCAGGGTTGAGCGACTCGGAGAGGCGGGCCTCAGTCGCGTGATATTGACCGCGAAGGCAGCCAATCGGCTTGGCATCCAGACGACCACGGTGCATGACGTGCAGATTCGCGGGACGCCGCGGAAGGTCATTCCCTACTCTGCGCTGTTATACGACCTGCACGGCAACACCTGGGTATACACGAACCCTGAACCCCTCACCTTCGTTCGAGCGCACATCAGTGTCGACTACATCGATGGTGACCTGGCGGTTCTGTCGGAGGGTCCACCTTCCGGCACCGCGGTAGTGACGGTCGGGGCGCCCGAGTTGTATGGCACCGAGTTCGAGGGAGGTCTTGAGCCATGATGCGTTGGATCGTCGGATCAAGCCTTCACTTTCGCTTCCTGGTGCTTGCTGTCGCCGCGGCGATGATGCTCATTGGCATCACCCAACTGCGCAGCATGCCAGTGGACGCCTTTCCCGAGTTCGCCCCGCCCTTTGTCGAGATTCAGACCGAAGCTCCAGGCATGTCCTCCCAGGAGGTGGAATCCCTGGTCACCATTCCACTGGAAAACTCGCTCAACAGCACTCCAGGGCTGGACACCATGCGCTCCAAGTCGGTCCCCGGGCTCTCGGCGATCACCCTCATCTTCCAGTCCGGCACCGACATCATGCAAGCGCGGCAGTTTGTGCAAGAGCGTCTTGCAGTGGCGATACGCACCTTGCCATCCTGGGCGGGCATACCATGGATGCTCCCACCTCTCTCGGCGACGAGCCGGGTCATGCAGATCGGACTGTCCTCGCACACCTATTCCCTCACGGACCTGTCGATGATCTCCTATTGGACCATCAGGTGGCGCTTGATGGCGGTTCCTGGCGTGGCCAATGTCGTCACGTGGGGCGACCGGTTTAAACAGTTGCAGGTGCAGGTCGATCCGAAAAAATTGCAAGCCTACCATGTCTCGCTGGATGAAGTACAGGAGGTCACCTCAGATGCCCTGGACTACGGGCTCTTGAAGTACACGAACGCAGCGAAGACCCGCGTCGGCGGGTTGATCGATACCCCCAATCAAAGACTCGATATCCAGCACATCTTGCCCGTCATCGGGCCAGAGGACCTGGCCAAAGTGCCCGTTCATGACCGGAAAAAGAGCGATGGTTCGCCGCTGACACTGGGCGATCTGGGCCAGGTGGTGTGGGATCATCAACCGCTCATTGGGGACGCGGTCATTAACGACAGCCCCGGCCTGCTGCTCATCGTTGAGAAATTCCCCTGGGCCAACACGCTGGAGGTGACGCGAGGGATCGACAAAGCGCTCGATGAGATGCGGCCTGGTCTTCCCGGTATCCAGATCGACTCCAACATTTTTCGCTCGGCGAGCTTCATCGATATGGCGGTCAACAATCTTACCAATGCGCTGCTCATCTCTTGTCTGCTGGTGGTGCTGGTCCTTGGTGCCTTCCTCTTCGAGTGGCGTAGCGCGCTGATCAGCCTGGTGGCGATCCCGTTGTCCCTGGTGGCTGCCGGGCTCGTGCTCGATCAGCGCGGGGCCACGATCAACACGATGGTCCTGGCGGGGCTCGTGATCGCCATCGGCGGGGTGGTCGATGACGCGATCATCGACGTGGAGAACATCGTGCGGCGGCTACGCCAGCAGCGCAGGGAGGGCGGCAACAGGTCGACGGCCAGCATCATCCTGGAGGCCTCGCTCGAGGTACGCAGCGCCATCATTTACGCCGTGCTGATCGATGTGGCGGTCCTGGTGCCGATCTTCTTCCTGAGCGGCGTGTCGGGCTCATTCTTTCAGCCCCTGGCCCTCTCCTACGCGCTTGCCCTGCTGGCTTCGATGGTGGTGGCGCTGACCGTCACTCCGGCGCTGTGCCTGCTCCTCTTGCGTAATGCGCCGCTCGAACGGCGCGAGTCTCCTTTGCTGCGCTGGCTGCAGCGCGGCTACAGCGCGCTGCTGGGGCGCATCATTCGCACGCCCTACCCGGCGTTCGCCACCGTCTGTGCGATCGTGCTGCTGGGGCTGGCGGTGTTGCCATTCCTCGGGGAATCGCTGTTCCCGGCGTTCAAGGAGAGAGATTTCCTCATGCACTGGGTGACCACGCCGGGCACGACCCATGATGAAGTCGTACGGGTCACGACCCAGGACAGTCGCGAGCTGCGGTCCATTCCAGGAGTTCGCAGCTTCGGCTCCCATATAGGGCGTGCCGTGCAAGGGGAGGAAGTGTCCGGTATCAATTTCGCCGAGAATTGGATTAGCGTCGATCCTAACGCCGATTATGACAAAACGGTGGCGCGCATCCGGGAGGTGGTCGATGGCTACCCCGGGCTCTATCACGATGTGCAGACCTACCTGAACGAGCGGATCGATGAGGTGCTGGTGGGATCGAGCTATCAGATCGTCGTGCGCATTTATGGCCCCAATCTGGACGTCCTGCGCGGCAAGGCCCAGCAGGTGAGGCAAACCCTCGCGCAGATCGACGGTACCGCTGATGTGCATATGGAACTCCAGGTTGATGTGCCACACATCCAGGTCGAGGTGGACCTGGCCAAGGCCCAGCACTATGGACTCAAACCGGGGGACGTGCGCCGGGCGGCGGCCACATTGATAGCAGGCACCGAAGTCAGTGACATTCACCGGGATGGGAAGGTGTATGATGTGATGGTGTGGGGCACGCCCAACACACGCCAGAGCCTGGACAGTATCCGCGATCTGCTCATCAGCACGCCCGACGGCCACACGGTGCGCCTGAGAGATGTAGCCGACGTGCGCATCTTGCCAACCCCGAACCTGATCGAGCGCGAACACAACTCACGTTACATCGACGTTTACCTCAACGCGCGCGGGCGCGATCTCGGCGCCGTGGTGAACGACGTCAAACAGCACCTGCAAGGGGTCAAGTTTCCTCTGGAGTACCACACGGAGGTGCTCGGAGAGTACGCAGAGCGGCAGGCGGCCCAGAGCAACCTGCTCCTCTTCGGCATCGCTGCCGCCATCGGAGTCTTACTATTGCTGCAAGCGGCCTTCGGCAGCTGGCGCCTGGCGTTGCTGGCCTTCTTCACCCTGCCATCGGCCCTGGTGGGCGGGGTGCTGGCGGCCTTCGCAACGGGCGGGATCATCTCGCTCGGCTCGCTGGTGGGCTTCTTCACAGTGTTCGGCATCGCGGCCCGCAACGGCATCATGCTGATCAACCACTGCCAGCATCTTGAACGGCACGAAGGCGAGCCGTTCGGGCCCGGACTCGTGCTGCGGGGAGCGCGGGAGCGGCTCGCGCCGATCCTGATGACGGCGCTGGCGGCAGGGCTGGCCCTGGTGCCCCTGGCGATCTCCGGCGATATCCCTGGCCACGAGATCGAGCACCCGATGGCCATCGTCATCCTGGGCGGCCTGGTCACCTCGACGGTACTCAACCTGTTCATCGTCCCTTCCCTCTACTTGCGTTTCGGGAGGAAGAAGGAGCAGCATAAGAATCCGCTTCCCCACAGCGGCACAGAGTATAGACCCGATATGATGCTAGTTGACACCAGTCTCAAAGGAGCGGATATAATTAGCAGTAAAATGGCAGGCGACGGCGATGCCAGTACCCAGAAAGAGTATGCGGGGCACATCGAAGAGGAGAGGGACGAAGAGCTACGCCAAAAAGAAGACTACGATGGCTACGGATAACGTTGTAACCAGACTCATCCCAGGTCTTCTTCGAGTAGGGAAGCTAACTCGCCTATGGCGATCTCAGCATCATCACCATTGACCTTGAGAACGACCTGGTCGCCCTGCGCGGCGCCAAGGGTAAGGACAGAGAGGATAGATTTAGCGTTGGCGGTCTTCTCATTTTTAGTCAGCGTAATCTGGCTCTGAAATCCCTTCGCTTTCTGCACGAAGATGGCAGCCGGGCGGGCGTGCAGCCCCGACTTGCTTCTAATGGTGACCGTTCGTTCCATTGTGTGTTCCATACTTCTGTTCCTTGCTCGCCGCTTGCGGCGGCGAGCAGACACAGATGACCAGGGAACCCTATCCAAGGAACAGGGTTCCCGTCTTCTATTATTACTACTCAAACGGGTTTGACGTTAGACCTCCAGGACAAAGAGAACGTCACGCCCGGCCTGGACTGTGCCGCTGGCACGTCGTACGATCCTGCCAGCGCCGCTTGACACGACGGGGCTGAGGATTACCTTGCCCAGGCGCTCAATCACTGCACGGTCGAAGCGGACGATTGGCGTTCCAGCCTGGACCACCTGGCCCTCGGTGGCGATGTTCTCGAACCCTTCACCTTTGAGTTCGACCGTATCGAGCCCAATGTGCACGATAAGCTCGACACCATCGCTCGCAGCGATGCCAAAGGCGTGGCCACCAGGAAACAGCTTGACCAGGTCGCCGGAGATGGGGGCTACGGCAACCTGCCCCGATGGATCGATAGCAACGCCATCGCCCGCCATTTTCTGCGCGAAAACCTCGTCGGGAACGGTTTCAAGGTCGACTACCGCGCCGTCGAGCGGCGCAAGAACGTGTATCTCTGCCATGGGCTCTCTACCTATTCTCCAGCATCTTCAGTGCTGCGCTCTTTCATCTGGCGCTTCATGCGACTGGCAATCCTGTCAGACTGCGTTCCCAGCACGACCTGGACGATCTTGCCCTGCTTGATGACACCGGAGGCACCCAGGCTCTTGAGACGAGGCTCGTCGATCTGAGCAGCGTCGTTGACAAAGAGCCGCAGTCGCGTGATGCATCCTTCCACGCTCTGCACATTCGCCTTGCCTCCGAGAGCCGCGAGCACTTCCCTGGCCCGTACGTCGTCGGCATCTTCCGCAGTCGAGGCTTCGGCTTCAGATGTCTGCTTCGCGGGCCTGGGTCCGCGCTGGCTCTCGGGTAAGATCCAGTCAGCAGTCAGCCCTGTCGAGACTTCGCCACGGCCTGGAGTTCCCAGGTCAAAGCGGGTGATGAAGAAGCTGAAGACAAAGTAGTACACGACGGCATAGACGAGCCCAACGACGATGAGCAGCCAGGGATTGCTGGTATTCGCTTTCCCGAAGTTGATCAATAAGTCGGTGAGGCCGGCGGAGAAGGTGAAGCCTATCCTGATGCCAAGGATAGTGCATACTGCCAATGCGGTGCCCGTCAGGATGGCGTGAACGAGAAAGAGAACAGGGGCAACGAAGAGAAAGGCGAATTCAATCGGTTCGGTGACCCCGGTGACGAAGGAGGTGAGCGCCGCCGAGAGCAGGATGCCAGCCGCAACCTTGGGGTACTTTGCATAGCGGATCATAGCCAGGCATGCCGCGGGCAAGCCGAACATCATGATGGGGAAGAACCCTGCCATGAAGTTCCCGGCGGTGGGATCGCCCGCGAAGTAGCGGCTCAGGTCGCCATTCACGACCCCGTGCGCCCCGTGAAAGGTGCCGAGCTGCAACCAGACATAGGTGTTGAGCACATGGTGCAGGCCAAGCGGGATGAGCAGGCGGTTCAAGAATCCGTAGATGCCAGGACCGAGAGGTCCGAGTCCTACGATTCCCTGGCCAACCGCGTTGATCACGCCCTGGATCGGAGGCCAGATCAAACCGAAAATAGCCCCGAGTACGAGCGCGGCCAAGGCGGTGATGATGGGAACAAAGCGTTTTCCTCCAAAGAAGGCGAGGAAGTCTGGTAGGCGGATATCATAGAAGCGCCGGTAGAGGCCGGCCGAAACCAAACCTACGAGGATACCCGAGAGCACACCCATGGAGATAGTCGGGTCAGGCAACCCGTTCACCTGCGGGATGATTGCTTTAAAGACGCCATTAAATACAAGAAATCCGACGAGACCGGCGAGCGCCGCGGCTCCTTCTCCACCGGTGAGGCCAATGGCGATACCGACGGCGAAGATCATTGACAGATTGTCGAAGAGGGCGCCCCCTGCAGCGGCCATCCAGGGCAAGTTCAACAGGTCCGGCTGGCCAAAGCGCAGGAGCAGTCCAGCAGCGGGCAGCACGGCTATAGGAAGCATAAATGAGCGTCCAACGCTCTGCAGTGCCCCCAGTACGCGGTCGCCGACGTTGGGGCCGGCCGCTGTAGGGGTCGTGACCTGGGATGATGGGTTAACAGAACTCATCGCAAATTCTCCTCTTAACTAAGGCGATACTGATGGAGTAGTCTTTCATGGATCTACCCCCTTGCTAGAATCAGTAAGGTAGCGATCTACCTTTTTCGCGGTAGCCGAGACATAGTGCATACTCTAGATACTCCTGCCGAATGCGGCCCGAGTACCAGGATGCCCCCTAGAAATTTTTTAACTCCTTTCTACGCCTGGAGTGGAACAACCATACGCTCTGGCGGAAACTCTTGAACGGTCCATATAAAAATAATATGCTCTTTCTGACCACTTGTCAAGTCGTCTATACCACTAGATATTTTTACCAATAACCCACCTGAGGGAATAGACGAGAGTTATTCAAAGCTTTCCTACCGATATAATAGATACCCCGCAAGTCCTGCCAGACTTAAAATAATCAGAATGTTTACTTTACGACTCGCAGCCAGTCCGAAGGCACCTACGGCTATCAGCAGCCCTTTCCAGTCTACTCCAGGTTGGCGCAAAATAGTCCAAACGACGGTGAGCAGGAGACCAACGACTGCGAGTGACACACCATGCATAGCGCCCTGCACCCATGCTCTATGTTCGATGCGCGTATAACCGGCAGAGATGACGAGCACCAGGAACGCAGGAATAGTGATAGCAATTAAGGCGAGGAGTGCGCCAGGATAGCCATAGGTGAGGTAACCCAGGCTGATGACCCATAATCCATTAGGGCCAGGGCTGATTTGACCTATAGCAATAGATTGCCCGAAGTCGCTTTCCTGAGCCCAGCCATTGTCAATCAAATCCTGGTGCAGGCTGGGTAAATTGCTGAAGCCCCCAGTTGAGAAGAGCGAGGCTTTCAGGAAAAGAAGGAAGTAAATGAGTGGATTAATCATGGCTAATCCCCCTGTTTTTGTTCAAGGAGAGGAGCCCCTGATCGTGAAGGAAAGAAGAACGCGCCAAGGAATGCAGTGCCGAGAACTACAACGATCACCGAGAGCTTCAAGAGAATGACAGCAAGCATACAGGCAATAATGAGAACACCACTCGCCAGCAAATAGAGCGTCCCTTCTTTATAGCTTCTACGGATGAGAGGTAGGGCAAAATTAAGTCCGACGAGCAGCATAATTCCTGCGGTGGCTGGAACTACACCCCGTAGTATCTCCTGCACTACAGGCAGATGTTGAACCGAGGCAAAGCCGGCCGTAATCAGGCAGGTGATGGTTGCACTCGGCAGCAACAAACCCGCCAGGGAGACGACTATGCCCCAGGCTCCGCCCAGCTTGCGCCCAATCAAGACAGTCAGGGCTACAAGGTTGATGCCAGGAGTAAGAATACATAAATTCCACAGGTGCATAAACTCTTCTATTGACAGCCATCTATGCTTCTCTATAAACGCACGCTGTATCAAGAGCGTCGTCGTTGCCCCGCCTCCAAAGGATTGCAGCCCGATGCTTGCCCAAATCCGAAAAAGCTGCCATTTGCCTGGACCGGGTTCTTGTAGTTTCATAAGTTACTGGTCCTATCCTGCCTGTTCCGATGAACCGGGTGAGGCCAGGCCATTGCGGATGGCGTAGAGCGTAGCCTGCGTCCGGCTGTGCACTCCCAATTTGCTCAAAATATTGCTGACATGCGTCTTGGTCGTTGTGTATCCGCATGCAGAAAGCTAATTGCTCTGCTTTCCATTGTATCATACCCATACCTGCCAGCGCCCTCGTCTGCCGGACGGCGGGCAGGCAGGAGACGAAGAGCCTTATGAGTTACCCTCTATTTTATTAGCATCACAAAACAGTCCATTATCGCATATTCTAGAGAACAGGGAAGCCTTGTAGGTTGACCACCAGCCTGAGTTGTGCTCAAACCACTACTCAGAAATGCCTACTATCGCGGTTCCCCTGGCAGAAAACAAGTGGGCATAGTATAATTCCCTGCAATACCTCATAATGCGGGGTATACTGAGTTAGAAAGGGGATCAAACTCGATGGATTTGCTAAAAGAAACTGCACCATTCCTCATTGGCTTCTTTGTACCACCTATCCTTATATTTATTCGTCCCGCGACCTGGTCAGGTTTGCTCAAGTTCACGAAGGCATTCCTATCAGCAGTCATACTGGGTATCTGTGTGAGCGCTCTCGCAGGAGAGCTAGCAGCAGGATTGCCCGATGCGCTGATATCCGTGCTAATAGATACCTCTCTGGTTTACGCAGGCTCTCAAATAGCCTACTGGATCCTCTGGAAGCCTGTACTAGAAGAGCGCCTCCAGCGTCGTGCTGCGACGCTGGTAGAACGCATAAGCGAGTAGTTCTTCATGACACTCCGCTTAGGCGAAAGCCGTAGCGGCTTCTGCATAGTTGCCCATGCAGACGTTTTCTCGCGAATGCTCGCGAACTACGCAGAGATGCGGCACAAACCGTATGCCTGTGGCGGGTGCCATCTCCGCAACTACGTGGGGGACGCCGAATTCCCCACGATACTTGTGTCTGATATTGCAGGCTCCGGCCCCATCACGATGCCAGGTGAAGCGGCATCCCTTGTTCGTACAGCGGAACACACGGCCTTGCGGCTTGCTCTTGATACTGTGTGCCCGTCCAGTGAATGACCACGGTTTGCGGCAACTGCCAGGGCCAATCGAGGACCAGGGGAGCATTGCCACGGCCATTGGAGAGCCGCAACGTGCCATCCTGAAGTTTCATCGCAGAGCGTTTGTACTCGATCCGGAAGTACCACTTGCGGGGGCGTGGCGGGTGTGTGTTCGGGTCCGTCTTCCGCCGCTCCCGCCAACTTGAGAGTGCAGCGAAGAAGGCTTGTACGCACGCATCAGAGGTATGGGCATGGAGCTTGGAGTGAGTCCAGAGACGCATGAGGTGCTTCGGGCCCAGCCAGAAAAAGACGAGCGTCTTGCTGTACAATTCCCCACAGGCATGCGCCAACTCGTCCAGTTGGGGTGTCTTGCCAATGTGGACTCGCCTCACCTGATATATGAGCGCAATCCCTTCTGAGCATCCATATCCTTCTGCATGCTTTCCCTCGCTGTTATTCCCGGCTGTGCTCGCAAAAAATGATGATAGGCAACTCAATTTACCTGTTCATGGCAATTTGGGCCTGGATGCCTGGGGAGGCTGGGATGATTGTTGGGGCTGTGGCCACGGCTGTTGAAATTGTGTTTGTTCTGGAGGCGGTTGTTCAGACTGAAGCATTTGCTGGTTAACAGACCTGGCCTCTGCTTCAGCCACAGCATGCGAGGCGCGGGCTTTGCGATCATTGCGAATATGCCGCCATATATACAGAGCCACCAGCAAGATTACGGCCACGATAATTACCACGTCGAGGCTGCGGAAGATGGGGCCGAGGGTAGCTAGGTGATTGCCAAGCACATAGCCGGCATACGCCAGCAACAAGCACCAGGGAAACGAACCCAGCAGCGTATACACGCAAAACTTTACAAACGGCATCTCTGCGATACCGGCAGGCAATGAGATATAGGTACGTACGACCGGCAACAGGCGTGAGAAGAAGGTAGTTGCGCCACCCCAACGCTGGAAGAAGCGATCAGCCATATCGGCATCATGCTGGGAGATCAATATATAGCGTCCATACCTGAGCAGCAATGGGCGTCCACCAGCAAAGCCGATGCCGTAGGCGGCCATCGAGCCGATGAGGCAGCCGACAGCCCCCGCTAGAGCCACGAGCAGGAGGCCTGCCCAGGGATTTACACCTCCCAATATGGTGCCACTTGCAAGCATGACACCGGCCAGCGGCATGACAATCTCGCTGGGCAGTGGGATGCAGCAACTTTCGATAGCCATAGCCAGTACGATCCCAGCCAGGCCAGTAGAGCTATAGAGGTTTTTGATTAATGTTGTCAGTATATCAGTCAGGTGAGTTAACAATGGACGAGCCTCCTTCACTTTTCGCACTTGCCAAATAGTAGCATACTTTGTGAAAAGAGGCCAGATGCCTAGTACGGCTCGCGTGTATACTATTCTTCTTCGTACTCGTATTCTTCGTAGCGCGAAGAGCGGCGCACAGTGGGGGGATTGACCTGTTGTGCCAGCTGCTGGCGCAGCGGATCATCCTCGTACATATAAGGAGGGCGGCGTACTAACGGATTCTTGATGCTGCCGGTAATCGTCTGCGGATGACGATACTGCTCATCCAGTTGGCGGTTACGCCCTAGCTGACCCGACGTTTGCTGGCGGACAGGGCCTGTTTGAGGATAATAGGCGTTTTCACTGATAGGTTCCGTCTGCGGATTACCTATCTGGCGCTGGAGATAGCCAGGTGGTACGAGGTCGGCGTCTACAGTGCGCCTGCGGCGAATCGGGGGTACCTGCTGCGGCAACTGGCGAGAAGTACGTGGCTCCGTTGGGCGAAGAGAGAGGTCCGTCGAATTATGCGTGGTGCGAGGTGGTGGAAGCCTCTTCAAGTTATATGTGGTGGACCGTACTACTTCCACATCATTTCGTTGTTGTGCTGCTTCCTGCCGTGCAGTTCGCAATGCCGCCGATTGGTGCAAACCGCGAGGTAAGTTTCCTGAATATCCGGGGAAACCAGGATAGTATGTCCTATTTGCAGGTGAAGGCCGCGGCGCAGGAACATTTTTCCCGCGAGCTAGAGGAGCTGTCCCAGGTTGCTTCCTCAACATGGGTGGATAGTTCATGTTTCGCTGGTGCAACCCCGCATCAACAGACGCAGAAGCGTGGCCCTGGCCCGCAGCGGGTAAACGAGGATAATTCGGTGCAGGCAGATTCCGCCGGCGATTATTGTACTCCTCGTCCCATTCATCTTCAGGTGAGAGTTCATAGTCCTCTAATTCGTAGACAGCCGCAACTTCCGCATGATCCTCATAACCATAGGTGCCAGACTGTGCAAGTGAGACTTCTTCTTGCTCTGCTGTTCTGAACTGCTCATCGTGCCGACGGGCAAGGAAGGAAAAAAGAGTCAAAGAGATGGGAATGCTAAGTAGCAATGCAGCCAGACCGCCCATTAGCCCACCAAGTACCCACGAATTGAGCATATTACCAAACCAGAGGACCACTGCGGCCCCTACAATGAGCACCAACGCCACTGCGGCGGCTCTCATAGATAATTCCTTTCTGCACTGCCAGGGTATGATCGGGTTGAGATAAAACAAACCCCACTTTTCTGGCGTAGGGCACTTCATGCTGTGAGTATACCAGTTTTGAAGTAAAACTACAAGGCAAAAACGGGGCAAGTTTCAGGTAGGAGAAACAAAAAGATAGACAGCAAAGAGAACGGGCACTTCTGCACTGCAGGCGAAAGTATTAGGGAGGTAATAACACAATCCCTTTGCTGTTCTGGTTTTAAGCTCTTATAGGAGAAATCAGGCGGCACGCCCGGATGGACTCAGGTAGGGGCGGAAAATTGCCACTACCTTACCCTGTACCCGCCACTCCTGGTCCCATTCGCTCTTAGGAACGTAGATGGGATTCATTTCAGAGTTAGCTGGCTGTAGACGTACCTGGTCATGCTCTTTCTCCATGAAGAAGCGCTTGAGGGTAGCACTGCCTTCACTGCCCTGTAGAAGGTGAACTGCGACGACGATATCGCCGTTCTCGCAATTGGATTGCGGTTTAATGACCACATAATCTCCGTCACAAATGTGGTCTTCAATCATTGAACGGCCTTTGACGATCAGAGCATAGGAATTGTCGCCTTCCAGATCACGACCCACATCGATATTTTCCTCTGGCTCGGTGAAGATATCGAGCGGCTCACCGGCGGCAATGCGTCCCATGACAGGAATACCTTGAAGCCGCTTGGTGAGCTCTATTCCCCGGCTGGTCTTTGCCTGGCGAGAAATAAAGCCTTTTTTCTCCAGCACTGAGAGGTGATAATCAACGTGACCTGTGCTCGTGATATTCATCGCTTTGCCGATCTCGCGGTTGGTAGGTGGCCTTCCTCTTGATCGCATGTAATCTACGATGAACTCGTATATTCTCTGTTGTATGTCACTTGTTCGTTCTGACGACATGTCGCTTCTACCTTGCCTTTCTGCGTAGGCACGCATTGCCCAAGCCGTAATCACCCAAAAGTAGAACGGCTTTTCAAATTAATCATAGCAAACAAGGTGCTGCAAGTCAAGCGTTTATCGAACGAATTTTCCGAATTTCTTTTCGTACTCTGGGATTTTGGTTTTTGAGAACTGGCAACAGGAATTTTGAAGACTTGGAATAGTGTATTTGTTTTGTTATACTTCCCTCGTATGAGAAAACAACATACTCATACGAGAATAACGATTTGCACCCAGCCCTGAGATAGGTGTACAATAGAGGCGTCAGAGACTCGATAAGTCCCGGCCATGAGAGAGGGAGTCAAACACATGGTTGAGATGACAGTTGAAAGTGTGCGAATAAATCTGGCCACTCAGCAGCGAGTGGTCATCCTGAAGGCTACCAAGCAAGAACGCTACCTGTTCATCTGGATAGCACATGCTGAAGCATACGCGATTGCCGTCGAACTTCAGGGGACGAATCCACCGCGCCCACTTACACACGACCTGCTCAAGAACGTTATAAGTGAGCTAGAAGCAAAAATCGTAAGTATTGTGATTTCGGACCTGATTGAGGATATCTTTTATGCGCGCATCGTATTGGATGTCGCGGGAAGACACGTCGAGATCGACTCGCGACCTAGCGATGCGATCGCGCTCTCAGTCCGTACCAAGACGGCGATCTATGTTGATGAAAGCGTACTAGAACGCGCTGGCATGACTCTGGATACAAGTGAGGAAACTCTCTTGCCCAGAGCTGAGAAAAATCAGGAGCCGGAACCGGAAGAAAACCTGGACGCTTACCGAGACTTCATCAACAGCCTGGATGTGCTGGATGAATTTGGAAAAGACTAAGGGATCCTAAGACGAGTATAAAATTGCTTTCAGCAGGTGTACGAGGATGCGCGAAAGCAACCAGTATACGAGTATAGCCAACAAGGTATAGATTTCTATAGTGCTGAGGAAGATGGCAGGGAGGGCTATATTTTGCAGCAGTAAACGGAAGGGCAGCACAAAGACGTTACTCACGCTATAGATGAGGCTGGCCCATGTTGTGCTGCCAGGCCATCTAATGAGTTTCATTACAAAACGTGCCAGCAGCAGCAGTTGTACGGCGATAAAGAACATTCCTACAAAAATAGGTAATGGACTGTGCCGCGTCCTGTCTTGAACCGGTGTGACAGAACCACCAGGCCATGCCGAGGTTGACCCCCCCGGAGGTCTACCAGGCATTCTCATCCCAGGAGTAGGCGGCAAATATGGATAGCTGGAAGCCCCTGGTGGACGATTGTCGACGCCCGAGATAGTATTCTTGTTTCCACCCTCTTGTCTTGGGAAAGGACGTTCGTAGGGCTGCGGGACAGGTATTTGTGCATCATCGCCTGGTGAGAAAGGCGACGGTATGATATGCGGCATCGGCTCGGTGGGCTGATTATGTTCGTCTTCGTCTACGAAGTTATCTTGGGATTGCTGTCTTCTCATCATGACCTTTACTCTCAAACATCAAGAACCGCTGTACTTTTCTATATGCTATGACGAACTATATCGGCACATTTCAAAAAGTTTGATAGCGCAGCAGTAGATCATCATACGTTTCCCGTCGTTCCATTATCTCTACCTGTTGTTCATCCACCAATAATACGGCAGGGCGCGGCACAAGGTTATAATTACTCGCCATAGGCAAGCAATACGCGCCGGCAGTAGGCAGTGCCAGCAGCTCTCCTTCCCTCATGCGTGGCAGCGTAACGCTTTCAATGAGCACATCGCCCGACTCACAGTAACGCCCGGCGACGCACACGTTCTCCTCCGGAGGCGCAAAAGCTCGCTCCAGGGCAAGCGCTGTATAGTGAGCTGCGTAGAGCGCGGGACGGATATTGTCGGCCATGCCACCATCAACGAACAAATACGTGATTCCGCCAGGTGTGGGTTTACGCGCCCCAACCCGATAAACAGCTACGCCAGCGCGAGCAATGATTGACCGTCCAGGTTCGATGATCAACTTTGGAGCTGGAAGCGTAGCGCCAAGCGCCATCATTCCGCGTTTCATACTCACCTGTAGAGCCTTCGCCAGTACATCTATGCCAGGAGCAGGCTCGTCGCCCACCGTTTCGCTGGCCCACCCGCCGCCGGGACTGATCTCTTCCGGCCACCACCGTGTCTCGCGATAGACATCACGGGCAAGCGCTAGCAAGCGCTCCAATGTCTCCTGGTAGGGTCGAGCTTCACGCAACATCGTGCCGCTATGCGCATGCAGACCTAACAATCGCAGTTGATCCTCATGCAAAATTCGCGTAATGGCAGCTTTTGCTTCACCATTGTCGAGCGGAAAACCGAATTTGGAGGCAGCATGCCCTGTCTGTAAATAGCGATGCGTATCTGTATCGACGCCAGGCGCAACACGCAGCAATACCCCGGGTCTCTGCGCTGTGCCTTGTACTATACCTATCAGACGTTCCAGTTCACTCCAATTGTCCAGCACAATGCGTCCCACTCCAAAACGCAGCGCCAGGCGCAGCTCATGCTCCGATTTGTTATTTCCATGGAAGGAAGCATCCTGCATGGGGAAGTTGACCCGCTGTGCCGCAAGCAGTTCTCCTCCTGATACTACATCAAGTCCTATCCCCTGCTCACTCATCAACCGCGCTATCAGCGGCGAGAGATAGGCTTTCGACGCGTAAAGAATACGCGCTGCGGAAGCGTGGTAGTGCGCCCGGAAAGCTTGCTTGTATCCTATACAGGCGTTGATGATTGTGGTGCGGTCAAAAATATAGAGCGGGGTGCCGTATACTCGTGCCAGTTCAGGTACAGGATGGCAGGCTATATGAAGCACACCTTCGGACGAGAAGGTGGCTGTATCGGGCAGCAGGCGGGATACGCGTGATTCATTGTGTGGCTGCAAGTACATACGGCCAGGTTCCTTTCTCGCAGCTACTGTACCATATGCATGGTGTGTGCTTCAAGGCTTTTGCATAGCAAGGAGTATTCGCCGAGTGCGGGAAAGGTAGTCCGTGCTGCTTTGCATGGACGAGCACACGAAGCAACACGGAAGGGAGGCACCCGTTTGTTTATCGCTCGGGCTTGACCCAGATGCCGCGCTCGTGCATGAGGTCAATTTGCTTCTGAATGACCTGTTCACGGTACTCGGCGTGTTTCATGGGTTCGCGATTGAGGTAGAGGTTCTTGGGGTAAATAGGCTGTTCGTACAGCATCTGGTAGAGTTCGGTGCGCAGGTCTTTCATCCAGTTGTCCCACTGAGCGCGGGCGCGGTGATCGCGCAGAGCCTCGATATCGATGACACCGCCTACATAGGTTGAGCCCGCGCCATAGTCCTGTCTGCCGACGATCTGACCTTTATAGTTGATGATGTAGGAGCGCCCACCAAAGGTGTCGATGGGCGTTGTTTCTTCTGGGTGGAGATAGTAGGTGCCCATGTTGGGAGCCACGATGTACATGTTGTTATCCAGGGCACGGGCGCGGCTCTGAATTTCAAAGATCTCGTTGCCGGTGGCCGGGTGCGGATAGGAGGCGCGGTAGACCACTTCGGCTCCGTTCATTGCCAGGGCACGCGCGTTTTCGGGATACGACCCCTCGTTGGCCATCATGATGCCGAGGTGGCCAATTTCGGTATCGACGACGGGCCAGAAGGCGTTGAGATTTCTTCCATATCTCTCTACCCACCAATCATAGATATCGTGAGGGCAGACGGAGTGCTCAACGGGAAAGAGAGGCGAGACTTTGTAGTGCCGTAAGATCACCTCGCCCTGCGGGTCGAGGATGAAACCGACATTGAAGAAACGGTCCTTAATTTCGGGGTGGCGGGCCTTGGCCTGGGCCATGATAAAGGCATTGTACTTTCTGGCGATTTTCCCAAGTTCGTTCGTTTCCTCGCCAGGGATGTCGATAGCGCATTCTCTAGCGAACTGGACGTGATCGAGATCGAGTACCTCGTCATTGAACGCCTGGAGCGCTCCCTCGGGGAATGCGATGAGCCTGACCGGGAGGTCGAGGCTGGAGAGCCAGGAGGCAGCTTTCACAAGATGTTCCAGGTGCTCAAGATTGATCTTGATATCAGCGCGTTTGCGTATGCCACGCACGGTAGGGATGAGTCCGACGGCGGTGTAGGGCTTAATCATACGTTGCTCCTTTGTGGTGTCAAGGATCTCAATAGCGATAGAAGCAGGATAGTATAGTTATTGTTGTTCAGTCAAGACCCTTCATCCCCTTAACTTTGGAGATATCTAACACGCTTCATCACATTGAGTCAAGCTCCGCTTGCAATTTCTTCAGCAGCGATATGCTGTCTTTGGGATCAAAGGATTCGATCCCCTGAAGATCGAGGTCGCGCCTGAGAAGAAACAATGCCGTATAACGCCATTGACCAATCTCGGCGGGTCTCGCTCCCTCTTTCCATTCCAAACAGTAGTGACGTAGCCCTTTTAACGCTCCGCGAGTGCTGGATTCTGCACATAACCCACCTGGAGAATACAACCATTCATGGATTTCTTGACCAATCTTTTGCGCTTTTGCCGGGGAAAGTGGGTCTGGAGCATGCTTCGATAATTTCCCGAGAAGTTGACAGATTTGAGGGTATGATGCCAGTCGTGTTTTGTACAACTCTACCGAGTAGGAGGCTTTGAGGTCGATGAGCCACCTGGTTTTTTCGCGCTGAATTTGATTCCAGGTCACATACCCACCAATGGCAGCAGTCACCAATGCTACCAGAGCAGATATGAGCGCTGTCTGCAATTCAAGAGGCATTGGTTTTCTCCCTCATTTGTGTTGATATCAGAGAATGGCTAGCTTTCATTGCCTTCCCTAACTGCTGCACGTTCCTCTTGAACATGAGCACTCCTTCATACCATTTTCCTAAATTTTACCATAAAGCACCTCAGCAACTTCTTTTTGTGATATGCTATCTCCCGTATCAAATGAGATTAGATGGAGGCAAAGAGAGGGCATACTATGCCGGGACAGACATCAAAACCCATTCGCAGCCTGGGCGTGCTGACTGGCGGGGGGGACGTGCCAGGGCTGAACGCCGCTATCAAAGCAGTGGTTTATCGCGGGGAGTCTATGGGTATCCGCGTCACCGGACTGCGGGCCGGGTGGGAAGGCATTACTTACATTGACCGGTCACGCAGCCGCGATGACCTCATTTTCCGTTCCGATGACCCCAACGCGTGGCAGGGCCACTATTTGATGCCACTGAATAAGTTGAATACGCGCACCATCGACAGGCAGGGCGGTACAATTCTGCAATCTACACGCACGAACCCTGCCAACATGCGCGTGTGCGACCTGCCACCACACCTGAAAGCCTACGCCGCTGACCACGCGCCGGGCGACCGGGTCGACCTCACCGGCGAGGTACTGGCGAACCTGGACTTTCTTGAGCTGGATGGCCTGGTAGTGATCGGTGGTGACGATACCTTGAGTTATGGGGCCATGCTGGCGGCAAAGGGCGTTCCCATCTGGGGCATTCCCAAGACAATGGATAACGATGTGCACGGCACCGACTACTGTATTGGCTTCCAGACGGCGATCAGCCGGGCAGCGGAATTTATTAACCGTATCCGTTCCACCGCCGGGTCGCACAGTGAGACCGTGCTCTTCCGCATGTTTGGCCGCGACGCCGGTTTCACGGCGTTTGAGACAGCCATTGTCGCCTGGGTCGACCGCTTGCTGATCCCTGAAGTGCCAGTGAATATCGATACCCTGGCCAGCCTGATCATCAAGGACCGGCGCAATCCGCGGAATTACTCAACCATCGTGCTTTCCGAGGGAGCTAACCTGGGCATGCCTGTACCGGAAGTTGGTCCGCCTGACGCCTATGGTCATCGCAAAAAGGTCAACGTGGCCGAGTTCCTGGCCGAGCAATTGACTGCCCGGCTGCCCGGTGTGCGCTTTCTGCCAATTGATCTGACGTACTTCCTGCGCAGTGGCGAGCCGGAGGCCTTCGACAAGCACATGGCCATCTACTACGCCAATTTGATCATGAGCCTGGTTGGGGATGGGACGCATGGCGTTATGGCGGCCCATCGCAACGGTGAATACATTTCTACCGATATTCCCGGCAAGAACATGCCTGCCAGGCGCGTGGACCCTGCCGATTACCATCCCACGCGCTACCGCCCGCGCTTCGAGCGTATTACCGGCCCCTATCTGCCCCAGGAGTGACGAGAGGACGACCGCAAGCGTCGCCCAATAGGCATCAACCTAAAGCGCACATCCAGGATTCCGTAGGGGCGAGAGTGGTCGGGTGGATGCGGGGAGGGCCTTCATGGTCGCCCGCGTTGGCCACATCGCCTGGATCAATGACACAGTCGGGAGGCACGGCGGGCGACCATAAAGGCCCACTCTGCACACCATCCCCCGGATGGCGTTCCCATCCACTCCCCACTCGCCCCTACGGATATTGATGGGGTTCTCGTTAGATTGATGCCTATTGGGCGACCGCTCTGACGGAGACCGGAAGGTTGCTTTTCGCCAGGACATGGCGTATCCTCATATCTATAGAAGATCATGCTATGCTCTCTGGTAATTATCACTTTCGCCTTTCCACGAGGGAATTTCTTTCTGATCAGGTGAGGGAGCATGGTTACGGGAATGCTTCTCGAGTGATGTTTTGAGAGGAGGGCGCGACCCATCTAGGAAGAGGAAGGACAGCGGCATGCATTTCGATGAATGGCTTCTTGTCTCCTCACTACTGCTCCTTTTGAGTATTTTTGCCTGGAAAGTCTCCAGTCGATTAGGGATTCCAGCCCTGCTGCTCTTCCTGGGGATCGGGATGCTGGCCGGTTCAGATGGTCCGGGCGGGATTTATTTTGATGACGCGCTGGTGGCACAATCGGTGGGAGTGGTGGCTCTCGCCTTTATTCTTTTTGCAGGAGGGTTAGAGACAGACTGGAAGGTCGTTCGTCCCGCGCTTGGAGGGGCACTTTCCCTCTCCACCATTGGAGTGGTCCTGACTGCCGTGATTGTGGCAATCTTTGTCCTGATTGTGCTTCATTTCTCGTTCGTCGAAGGATTGTTGCTGGGAGCTATCATCTCAGCCACCGATGCTGCTGCCGTCTTTAGCGTGCTGGGAGCCAGGAATCTTCACCTCAAGGGCAAGCTCCTGCCACTGCTGGAACTGGAATCGGGCACGAACGATCCGATGGCCGTCTTTCTCACGATTGGGCTGACGCGCCTGCTGACCAATCCACATGAGTCGGTGTTGGGCATGCTCCTGTTGTTTGTGCAACAAATGGGTGTGGGAACGGTGTTGGGGCTGCTCATCGGGTGGGCAGCAATCTGGCTCATCAGTCATCTCAATCTCGATGTGGAAGGACTCTATCGCGTGTTCACCATCGCGCTTGTCCTGTTCACATATGGTTTCACCGCGTGGCTGGGTGGCAGCGGATTTCTTGCCGTCTACCTGGTGGGATTGCTGCTTGGTAACAGCTCGGTTCAACAGGTAGACCGGCTCTCGCGTTTTCACGATAGCCTGGCCTGGCTGATGCAAATCACCATGTTCCTGATCTTAGGGTTACTCGTCTTCCCCTCGCGCCTGCCCGCGGTTGCGGCAAGCGGACTGCTCATCACGGGGGTTGCCGTTTTTCTTGCCCGCCCGGTGAGCGTCTTGATCGCCTTACTCCCCGTGAAGATGTCTTTTCAGGAAAAGCTCTTTGCCGGATGGGTAGGATTGCGAGGAGCCGTTCCGATTGTGTTAGCGACCTTCCCGCTGCTGGCCGGCTTGTCGAAAGCCTCGTTTCTCTTCGATCTCGTCTTCTTCGTGGTTCTCGCCTCTGTGCTGCTTCAGGGAATGTCCGTTCCTTTCGTGGCTCAGTGGTTGGGGGTCATCGCTCCTGCACCAGCAGCTCAGGAAACGAAGGCCAGTTCTTAGAAAGAAAGATCTCATCGATCCGCGTCACCAGGTTCTCTCCTATTTATTACCCGGCAAATGTATTCCTATACTTCTTCGACCTTGCCGCGCTCCGGATGGTCGATGAAGCGGAGGCCCAGGATGTTGTTGTGCGCGGGCAAGGTCAATTCCTGGTAGCCTTCTATCACGTGCTCGGCATAGGGCTGCATGGGCTCTACTGGTTCTAGCACGCGCCATGAACGCAGCCCCGGCTGGTCGTCGGGTCTGAGCGTGACGTTTACGCCCATTTTATTCATGACGGCCATGTTGCGCTGCGCCAGCACCGGGTGGCGGAGATAGGAGTAGAGGGGCGTTGCCAATGCGGCCAGTTGTTGCTCGATCTGGCCGGGAGTGTGTCCATAGCGAACGCATGCCGCCTGCACTTCTTTCACCAGCTCATCCTGCGGAAGGGCAAAAATGGCATCCAGAGCCTGCATCAGGTTCATACCTCGATTGAGCAAAATGGCTCGACCGTGGACCAGGCGCTGAGCTAATCCATAATCTCCACCAAGCTGCTGCGCTTCATGGATCTGACGGGTGAGTTCGGCGAAGGGCAGCATATCCAGTTTGCGCTGCAGGAATGCTACGACCTCGGAAGTGCTGCCTTCTTGCCAGCCACGTAAGAGTTTCAGGCAAAGCTCCCCCTCGTAGCGTTCGATGGTTTTAGGGACGCCCAGCAAGCGGTCTTTGCACTCGCATATCCAGAGGGCATGTAAATAATGGACGATATCATTGACAGAGAACGCGGGGAAGCGCCGCTGCCCATGGACGTCTTGCACGAAATGGAAACTTGTCTCGAACTCGCCCTGCAGCTGTTCAAAGGCCTGCAGTTTCTGGTTCACCAATGCCTGTATTGTTGGCGTTGTTGCCATTGTCGTCTCCTTTTAGGATTTACGCGCGTATGGGTAATGCACTCGATTGTTCGCCTATTAAGATCACGTTGGCAGAGCGTATAGGGTTGATACTTTGGCAAAATTCAGCAGGTGTTTTCGTGATTGTTCTTGGCGGTGACAGGACGATTGTTAGAGATTACCTTGCAGATAGATTGCAGGATTCAACTAAAAAAATTTTGGGTGAGAAGCAAGCGATCTGTGTTTTTTAGTTTTGTGAGATGATAGATGTAGTATGCTCATATTACTAGTGTATCTCGTCTAGGAAATGGCTATAGGAAGGTGAGAGGTTGTAGGATACAGTCATTTCTGCTCACCCTCCATGAATACTGATGATGAGCCAGGTTTCCCCTCAACCTGGCTCATCAAATTACAACTGAATCTTAACCACATCATAACCTCTTTGCTCTTCCCTGGTTCTTTCATTCCCTCCATAATGTACCCGGCTACCCATATGCCTTTTATTGATGAACTGGCATATTTTAACGTACATTTCGGGACAGAGTTCACTCGTAGGAGGATTTAATGAGTCACCTGAAACATGTGAGGGTGATTGCACCCCTCACGGTAGTGCTGATTGTTCTGACCGTCGCGGCCACTACTCGTGGCGTCCTGGTACACGCCGCTTCATTTGTCACTGTCTCCGGCAACCCAAGCCCCTACGGCAGTTGTTTGAACGCTGGCGAGCCGGGCACCAACTTCGTGAATGCTGAGGTTGAGCCTTACGTCGCCACCAACCCGCATCTAGCAGGGAATATTGTGGGTGTCTGGCAGCAAGACCGCTGGAATAACGGCGGTGCGCATGGATTAGTCGCTGGCTTCTCATTCGATGGTGGGACGACCTGGGGCGAGACCACTCTGCCCTTCAGCGTGTGCGCGCCCAACGCCATTCTGGACCCGTTTACCGGGGCGCCATACGACCGAGCCTCGGATCCCTGGGTCTCCATCGGGCCTGATGGGACCGCTTACGCGGTTGGCCTGCTGGCAACCAACAACACGATTAGCGGCAACAACGACACTGGCGTCGCAACCGTCACCTCGAGCGATGGCGGCAAAACTTGGGACAACCAGCGCCTGATCAAGTCCGACAAGGGAACCAGCCCTGTCTTCGAGTTCACCCATTTCTTCAACGACAAGGAGTCTATCACTGCGGATCCAATTCATGGTGGCACGGCCTACGTCGTGTGGGACCGGCTCAAGGCCCCGAGCCACAGCCCGGATGCGGACCTCCGCGCTCACGCGTTCCGCGGCCCGACCTGGTTCTCCAAGACCACTGACGGCGGCAAGACCTGGACGGGCACCCGGGCGATCTTCGATCCCGGGCAGAACAGCCAAACCATTGGCAACCAGATCGTGGTCAATCGCCAGACAGGCGTCCTCTACGACTTCTTCGAGCTGTTCCAGACGACTGGCTCCCCCAAATTCACACCGCGGGGCCTCAGCGTCAGCTTCATCTCCTCGCCTGATGGCGGCAGCACCTGGTCGAAGCCGACGGTCGTCTCGAACCAGCAAACGGTGAATGACTTCGCCCCGAACACGGGCGCACTCCTTCGCACCGGTGCGGGCCTTCCCTCGGTCGCCATCGATGCGAGCAACGGAGATCTGTACGTGGTCTGGGAGGACGCTCGATTCACGGGTGAAACCGTCAACCAGGTCGTGATCTCCACGTCCATCGACGGCGGAGCGCACTGGAGTGGGCCGGCCGTGGCCAGCAATCCCAATAGCAAACCCGCCTTCACGCCCACGGTGGCCGTCAACTCGGGGGGCACGGTCGCTGTAACCTACTATGACTTTCGCAACCCTGATGGAAGCATCGTGGGGCAACCGACCGACTACTGGTTCACGTCGTCGACCGACCATGGTGCGAGCTTTGGTAACGAGACGCGCATCACCCCTACCTCCTTCGACATATTGAACGCACCTAATGCTGGGGGCCTCTTCCTTGGGGACTACGAGGGTCTGGATGTCAATGGAACAGCGTTCGTGCCGTTCTTCGTCCAGACAAATGACGAGGATCAATCGAATCGGACAGACGTGTTCACAACGTCTATCTAGCGACACCCGAATGCTTCGCGTACCACAGCCGCGTCCACCCCAGGGCGCGGCTGCTGTTTTCTGGAAAGGCCTCTTGCTAGCTTACTACTACCAGGGGCTACCTCACGTTGACGACGTAGCGAATTTGATAGAGCCAGCCCTTCAGAAGGGCTTGCCTCCAGCCCTGCTTACTTCCTTCTGCCACAGTGTACGAGTGTCATTTATGGTGAAATACAGGCGCAATTTGATCAATACGATTGGTCCAGATGCCAGCGGTATAGCCTGACGGGAGGCGCTTCAAATCTTCAGGAGAATCAAAGCCACTTGAAGACAACCCAGGATAATGGTGATGGGATATTTCCTTCTCTATCGTGGCTTTTTGGCAGTATGTGTCTGCTTCATGGCACTCCTATTGACCTTCTTTCATACATAATTTTTCGCTGATAGATCTATAATATCCTAAAAAGGACGCTGCTCTGGCGTCCTTTAGCCTTGACGATTTTTAATGACTACTACGCGGGTCATGGCAAATTCATCGATGCTGGCTGAGCGCACGCTTTCTACAGCAAAGCCGAGGTGGACCAGGTGCTGATTCACGGGGACCGGCAGGCGGAGAGGGTTGATCGATTTGCCGAGGTATTCGGCTACCAGCAGGTGCCCGCCTGTATGGAGATAGCGCTCAAGCAGCCTGTTGACGAATGCTTCGTGCAGGTCGTGGGGAACGTAGTCAAGTGTGGTATTTACGTAGTCGAAGGTCATGGGCGGCTGCCAGTCCCAGGCATTGCCAACGAACAGGTGGGAAGCATACCGCGGGAGCCGCGCCTGGGCCAGCGCAATGATTTTTTCCGAGAAATCGAGTCCATAAAGAGTTATCTGGATGCCTCGTTCTTGCGTCCAGCGCAGGAGGCTCTCGAGCAGGTAGCCGTTGGCACAGCCGATATCCAGAAAGGTGCCCGGGCTTTCGATACAATCGGCGATTGGCCTGCGCAGGGCTTCCCAGTCCTGTGCGCTGCGCGGGGTACGGAGGCCGAATCCCGACTGCTGCCAGGGGAGGGCTCCTGCCAGGTAGGCTGTTTCAAAGGCCTGCTTTTGCGCTTCAAACCACCTGGTGAGTTCTTCGTTGTTCATGCTTCTTCAAGGGTTATGTACAGGCGGGCGCATTGCCTGAGAGTGATGGTCCTCTCTGTTCCTTGCCTGTCATTGCTCATTGCCGGCTTTATCCTTGAGCACCTCTTGATTGAGTCTGCCGAGCAGGTCAAGGAGCTGCTGGCGCTGCTGTGTGTTAAGTGGTGCAATGAGTTCTTCACCCAGTTCCATCTGTAGGCTGCGGACCTGCTCGAACTGGGTTTGCGCCTTCCCGGTGAGTTCGAGCAGTGTCGCGCGCCGGTCGGTCGGGTCCGGCAAGCGGGCCAGCAGCCCCTCCTTTTCGAGCGCGTCGACCAGGGTAGTGACCGTGCGGGCGGTAATGCCCAGGTCCTCGGCCAGGTCTCCCATGCGCAGGTGTCCCACTTCTTCAACGGCCAGCAGCAGGCGCAGACGCGGTCCAGAGAGGCGTATCGCTCTTGCCTGGCGGCTTAAGCGGGTGTTGAACTCCCGCTGGAGGCGATGGGAGGTTGCGATTAAGGTCATGACGACCTCTGAGGCGGTCGGGCCCGGTTCAGCTTCCCGGGTCTGAGGTGCACGAGGGGTTTCTGAGGTCATCATCATTTCCCTTCCTTTATCTTGACATTCATTCATATTATCTTTTTTGCTCGCCGCCGCAGGCAGCGAGCAAAAAAGGAAAAAAGGTTTTTCGGGGACACCCCGTTACCTGTCCCCCAGACAGGGTCCCCCGGCAAAGGGCGGCTGCCCTTTGCAATCCTGCCCAAAAAGCGTGAAGTGACGCCAAGGGGACAACCCCTTGAGCTCCGGCAAGAGGCTCCGCCTCCTGCACCTCCGGTTATGAGCGGATATCTGCTTTATCCTCTTGACAAGTGCATAATCATTGTGTACACTCATAGTGATAAGGCTCACTATCAAATTCCGGTCTGTGTGTATTCGTAGTAATTATACACTCTCAGCAACGCCTTGACAAGATGCAATGAGAAGTGCAGTCAATAACGAGCGCAGGTGAGAGTTTGCGCTTTCTCGAATAAAGAAAGGTTGGTAAGTGATGGACCTGTTGCCCGATTGGATGTATCATGCGATTGAAGAGTCGTTTACGTGTCAATTTGCCAGCACAACGGCTCGTGATATTCCGGTTGCCCTGCCGGTCTTTCTCAATTACTTTGATCCCGATACGGGAACGCTGATTATCTCTTCTCCCGCCGCGACGAAACGCGTGGAGAATGTGCGCCAGCGCCCCAGGGTGGCAATTCTGTTCTCGCCGGTTGGCACCGGGCCAGGCGAGCCGAAACATGTGCTGCTGGTGCAAGGACTGGCCGAGGTCGATGATACCAATCTTGAGTCTGGCTGGAAACGATATTTTGCCGGCTGGGCACGACGACAGCCTTCCGCCCGCGAATCGTTAGCGAGAATGGAGCAGGTCATGCCAGGGTATACGCAACGAGCTCTCATTCGTGTCCGACCGACACGCTTTCTCGGTTGGCCCGATGGTAATTTCCGGCAGTCCCCTGAAGTGGTGGAGGTGAATCGATGATTGATTGGACAGAAGAACTGCTCACGCAAATCGAAGCGTTCAGCCGTGTGGCTCTCAGCTATCCGGGTATCGATGGCTACCCGGTGGTGCTGCCACTTCCTCTCGCCTTTGACCGGGACAAACGATGTTTTACCTTGCCCATTCCGCACCAGAGACCGGCCCCCGCATCAGAGGAGCGGGTGTCGTTAACGCTCTTGCGCTATGATGAGCAAATGAAAGGTGAGCGATATTTGTTGTTCTACGGGTATGTAACCGAAACGGGGAAGGAATGGACATTCACCCCTTCACACGTGGTGCTTCCACAGTGGGGAAGAAGAGCGAATGAACGGGAAAGAAACAACCACACCGATTCTCAAAATTGACAGCGAAGCTGCAACGCATTTGCGCCCGCCAGGGCGAAGTCTCTTCAGGTAGGTTTACTATGTCCGCTCGGGCGTTATTTTTGCCCCGGTGGACTTAGCACGTTTCATTGGTGGAGGATGTATCGTTCGAACCCCGGGGCTGTGGTAGCGCGTCTCGAAACTCTTCCATCTGCTTCCACTCGGGCTCCGGGGGCGTGTAGTCCAGCCGGGGCGCATATTTTGAGTAGTCGATGAGATGCATTTTGTGGATGTAACGCGGGCAGTTGGGGAATATTTGCTTTGCCTGGACACGAACTATAAGCTGCGCCCCTGGATATTCGGACAGCAGCGGATCATCGTCATGCATTGTAGCGGAACCATTGACGCGTATGCGATCAGGGCGCTCGAAGTCGATGAAGAGCATGCCAACATGGGGGTTGACGAGCATGTTGCCTAAACTCTTGAACATGCCATTGCCATCATAGTCAGGAAAAGCCAGGGTAGAAGGATTAACTACTCGCACAAATCCAGGCATACCACCCTTATACGAACACTCGGGATGACCTTCTGCATCTGCGGTAGCCAGGAAGAACATGGGGCTGCGCTCGATAAATGCACGATCCTCATCAGTGAAGGTATCATGAACCGTACGTTGTTCTAGCCGGTCTGCGATCCGCCGGCTGTCGAATTGATCCTGGAGTGTTCGAGAACCTTGATTATATATGTTGCTCATAGCTATTTTCTTTCATTTGAATTGCTGTCTTTTCCTCTCTCATTATATATGTTTTTGTGACACTCCGTCAGACAGTGGACGAATATAGTTGGCACAGGCTCTGAAAGAGAACAGCACGACTGATCATTTTCCTAATCATTCTGCTGATCACAATCGCTCTTGCGGTGTTCTGACCTAATAGGTATACTAAAACCGATGGAGAACTATGAGGTAAGAATCTCTTCAGACAGATCATACTGCGCATGGGATACGGGTCGGAGGTGCACCACACTCCCCGCCGGGGTGTGCGCGAGGTGCTTTTGTAGGCTTCAAAAGAGGAGTGGAGGAGGCCATCTTTATGACAGATACATTACCGAACGAACAGCATCCCTTCGAGGCCTGGAGCAAGCTGATTGCAAGCATGATGAAGGACCAGGCGGCCAGGCAAACTGCCGCTGGATTGGCGAAGGGAGGTGAAACAGATCCCTGGATTACTTTGATTGACCAGCTCTGGAAGGCGAATCCCTATAGCAAAATGTTGCCTATTGACCCGGCTGAAATTACACGCGCCTTCCAGCAAATCTGGCTCGATGCTGTGAGCAATCCGGGGCGTGCCTGGGCCACCTATAGCGAATTTGTTCAGCAATATACGCAATTGATGACATCAACTGCCCTCAAGTTTTGGGGTCGTGGTCAGGATGCCGGGCCAGTTATCGCGCCGGAAAAAGGCGATAAACGCTTCAGCGCCCTGGACTGGCAGCAGAATGCTATCTTCGACGCGCTGAAACAAAGTTATTTGCTCGCGGCCACTGCTCTACTTAAGACTGCTTCCGAGATTGAGGGGCTGGATGAGAAGCAGCAGCGCAAACTGGTTTTCTACCTGCGGCAGTTTCTGGATGCGATCAGTCCGACGAACTTTACGTTTACCAATCCGCAGGTTATTCACGAGGCGATCCAGACTGGTGGGCAGAGCCTGGCAACCGGCATGGAGCACCTGCTGCGCGATGTCAAGGCGGGGCAGATCAAGATGACGGATACAGCAGCTTTTACACCGGGCCGCAACCTGGCATTGACGCCTGGCCAGGTGATCTATCGCAACAAGCTGATCGAACTGATCCAGTATGCACCCACGACAGAGCAGGTCTACGCGATTCCTTTGCTGTTTATCCCACCGTGGATTAACAAATATTACATTCTGGACATGCAGCCGCAGAATAGCCTGATTAAGTTTCTCGTGGATCAGGGTTTTACCGTGTTTATGATCAGCTGGAAGAATCCTGATGCCTCGATGGAGGATACGACTTTCGAGGACTATCTCACATTGGGGCCGCTGTCGGCGCTGGATGTGGTGAAGGAGATTACGGGCTCGGCGAAGGTGAACGTCGTGGGTTATTGTATCGGTGGAACGCTGCTGGCAATGGTGCTCTCTTATCTTGCTGCTAAGAGTGATGAGACGGTGAACGCGACCACGTTCTTTGTGTCGCTGCTGGATTTCAGCGAGGTGGGTGATACGTCGGTGTTTATTGATGAGCCGCAGGTGGAGTATATCGAGAGTCAGATGATGGAGCGTGGCTACCTGGATAGCCGCTCGATGGCGGTGATGTTCAACATGCTGCGTGCCAATGATTTGATCTGGAGCAATGTGGTGAACAATTACCTGTTGGGTAAAGAGCCACCAGCCTTCGATTTGCTCTACTGGAACGCTGATGGCACACGCATGGCACGTGAGGCACATTCGTTCTACCTGCGCAACACGTATCTAGAGAACAATCTCATCAAGCCTAACAAGGTTGTGCTCAAGGAAGTTCCTATAGATCTTGGCAACATTCAGCAAGAGAGTTACGCCGTTGGGACCGAGCAGGATCATATTGTGCCATGGAAGTCGGCCTGGCGTATCTCACAGCTTGTCAATGGTCCCGTACGCTTTATCCTGGGTGGAAGCGGTCATATCGCCGGAGTCATTAATCCTCCCAGCAAGAGCAAAGGCTACTGGTCTAACGAGAAGCCGGTGAAGAGCGCAGACGAATGGTTTGAGAGCGCCGAGCATCACAACGATAGCTGGTGGACGGACTGGGTCGTGTGGCTCAGATCTCGTTCTGGCGAGCAGGAAGCGCCACCTTCGCTCGGCAGCGCGGCCCATGCGCCGGTCATACCGGCGCCAGGCGCTTACGTGCTGGAGAAGTAATCACTGCAAGTAAATGCCACCATTCATGCTGAGGGTCTCGCCAGTATAATAATCCCCATCGACGATGAGGTAGCGTACAGCACGAGCCACCTCCTGAGGTGTGCCGGCGCGACCGAGCGGGATGCGCGCCAGGATCGCCTCCTTCGGCTTCTCTGGAATCGCCTCGAACATCTCCGTTGCTATAAAACCGGGACAGATAGCGTTGACCGTTACGTTGAAGCGGGCCAGTTCCAGGGCTGCCGTTTTGGTGAGACCAATAATGCCAGCCTTGGCGGCTGCATAGTTAGCCTGGCCGAAGTTCCCCATCTGGCCTATCACGGAGCTGATGTTGATGATTTTGCCGCTCTTCTGCTGCATGAAATAGGGCAGCGCTGCTTTCAACGTGTAGAAGTAGCTGTTCAAGTCAACCTGGATGACCTTATCCCAGTCCTGGGCGGTGAGATTTTTCAACGAGCGGTCAATGTTGATCCCGGCGTTATTGACCAGCACGTCGATGCGGCCAAAGCGCTGAATGGTCTCTTCGATGAGTCTGGCTGCCTGTGCTGCATCTGCCACATCGGCTTGAACCGCTACTGCCTCCGGTGATCCGTTCTGCTGCAGCCTGGCTACCAGGTCCTCAGCAGCCTCCTTGCTCTGAGAGTAGTTAACTACCACTCTGGCCCCCTCGTGCCCGAGCCATCCGGGAACCTCCTTTCCATTCCTGAGAGAACATGCTAAAGACACGCGTGAAACATTTGTTCTCATCGCTAAACTACTGTGTACAGCATCTAGTAATAGGATACCATTTGAAACGAGCATTCAACAGTATTGATCTCCCGTAGCGAATCGTGTAAAATCGTAGCATGGAGCACACATATTCACCGAGAAATTTTAGCAAGCTGGTCGGGGTATCCGTGTTCACCCTGCAACGATGGGACCGCAACGGGACCTTGAAAGCCCACCGTACCCCGACCAATCGCCGGTACTACACTCATGATCAGTACCTCCAGTACCGGGGACTGGTCGCTGGAGCCCAGGGTCTTACCATCGCATATGCTCGTGTCTCCTCTCCTTCACAGAAAAGTGATCTTTCCACGCAAAAAGACGCCCTTCGGGCCTACTGCCTGGAACATCACATCACAGTCGATCAGTGGCTAGAAGACATTGGCTCTGCCCTCAACTACAAACGCAAAGGCTTTAACCAAATCATTGAAGAAATTGAACTCGGTCACGTCAAGCGGTTGGTGATCGGCTACGAAGATCGTTTTGTCAACGACATGGAACCGAAATCCTTGTCGTGAATGGAGAAGACCTCTCCCCCACCGAGGAGCTAGTAAAAGACCTCCTGGCAATCATTACCGTCTTTTCCGCCCGTTTACATGGCCTGCGTTCCCACAAAAATACCATTCGGGCGGCTGCGATGGCGAAAGGAGATCCCGGATGATCAAAGCACACAAGATCCGGCTCCATCCCACGCCTGAGCAAGCCAATTACTTTGCGCGGGCCGCAGGAACCAGCCGCTTCGTATGGAACTGGGCATTGACAGAGTGGAATCGGCACTATGAAGCTCCCTCAGACGAGATGCCCATCTTCGTAGGCCCTCCGTTCTCCAGATCGAGCAGGTCGGCATCTGGTCCAATGCGGTAGGCCGAAAGAGCGATCCCCAGTTCGCCGGCAATCATCTTTGCCGCCTCACACCAGGCCG